>ENA-OQKV01000442-OQKV01000442.1-human-gut-metagenome-genome-assembly--contig:-NODE-442-length-15739-cov-3.206123_pt1 | contig 15739 bp, 13 predicted proteins | sample MGYA00242655_ERZ504811 | MGnify/ENA primary metagenome ERZ504811 (study PRJEB26092, sample SAMD00036406) | human gut metagenome | host: Homo sapiens | study: EMG produced TPA metagenomics assembly of...
GCCGCAAGTACTACAAATCCTACTCAAAGTATGGAAAGTACGGCTATTACAGAAAGTATTATAAACGAAGCCACGAAGCGGAAAAGAAATGAGCGGCTTTACGGATTATCATGCGCACTTCGTCTACGGCGTGGACGATGGTGCGCAGACCAGAGAAGAAATGTATGCCATGCTGGATGCAGCGGCAGCAGACGGTGTGCGGCACCTGTTTGCTACCTCACACAGTACGCCGGGCATGGAACGTTTCCCGCAGGAAGTCTATGACCGGCATCTGGCGCTGGCCCGCGCATACTGCACACAAAAAGGCTACGACCTGAAGCTGGAGCACGGCTCTGAGTTGCTGTATACCCCTGCGACGGGATATGCGGCAGTCCAGCGCCAGCTGTTGACCTTGGGAGATACCGGCTGGGTGCTGCAGGAATTTGTGCCGAACATAACGGCAAAGGAGCTGGAAACGGCTCTGCAGGAGATCACGGGTGCGGGTTACCGCATTCTGGTGGCCCACATTGAGCGGTATCCCTGCCTTGCGCAGCACGGCCTGCTGGCCCGCCTGCATGAGCAGTACCGGCTGCGCTGCCAGATCAACTGTTCGGCTGTGCTGGACAGCGGCTTCTGGCAGCGGATGCGGCTGGAGCACTGGATCAAGGCGGGGTTGGTGGATGCGGTCTCTTCCGATGCACACAACTGCACCTCGCGCCCGACCCGGATGCGGCAGGCGTATGAGCGGCTCTGCACCCGTGTGGGACAAACGACAGCACAAAAACTGACCGGACTGGATGGCACAGAGTATCTTGTATAGTTGCTTTGACTGCCGGAAATGAAAATGGGAAAGACGCCTCTTTCAGCCAGCTGCTTCGTGAGGAAACGGATGGGAAAGGAACGTCCTTTTGTAAAGAAGTGTGGAGCTTCTGGCTTTTTGTGCAAAAAAAACTTGCGAATCAAAGGACAAAGTGTTAAACTGAAACAGGGAACATGTATGGTAAACTTGCGGGGGTGTACGAATGAAGATACTGGTCGTCGATGATGGACAGCTTGCAATCAACTCGCTGATCCGCATCCTGTGCCGCGTTGCACCCGACTGTGACTATATCAGCGCCATGACGACCGAGGATGCACTGAGCTGGATGCGTCAGGGGCCGATGGACGCGGCTTTCCTCAATCTGGAAATGCCCGGCATGAACGGGCTTGCTTTGACGCGCATGATCCAGAAGCTGCAGCCGCGCTGCAACATCATTGTGGTAACAGAGCACCCGGAGTATGCGCTGGAAGCGCTGCAGATCTTCGTGAGCGGCTTTTTACTCAAGCCTGCAAACGAGGCAGATGTGCGCAATGTGCTGGAGCATCTGCGCTACCCGCCGGAGAATGCCCCTGTCGGCATCAAGATCCAGTGCTTTGGCAATTTTGAGATCTTCGTGGGCGGGCGCGCTTTGGCCTTCAAGCGCAGCAAGAGCAAGGAGCTGCTGGCCTATCTGGTGGATCGCAATGGTGCCACCTGCACCAACGGCGAAATGCTGGCCGTGCTGTGGGAGGATAAGCCCGACACCGCATCGCTGCACAGCCATCTCCGCAATCTGATCTTTGACCTGAGCCATACGCTGGAGGATGCAGGTGTTACCGGCCTGCTCATCCGCGGCCGCAGCACACTGGCGCTGGACACCAGCAAGGTGGATTGTGATTATTACAATTTCCTGCGGGGCAGCCGCTCGGCCACCAATTCCTATCGCGGCGAGTATATGACCCAGTATTCTTGGGCAGAGGTGACCCGTTCAGCGCTGCGCCAGCAGGCAAATGTGCAGAAAACAGCCTCGATCCCCAGTTACTATGTGCCGCCTACCGGCTTTTAAACCAGAAAAAACAAGAACACCTCAGAAAATCGCTCGATTTTCTGAGGTGTTTTTTCTTGACATGAAAATACCCCAAGAGTACTCAGAGTTTTGTTTTTACTCTGTCTATTCTAGGGGTAGCATATCAAAAGTAAAGGGGCTTTGTGTGCAATTATTTACTGCTGCGCAAAAATTTTGATCTCATCCTTATCCATAAAGGCGGCACCGGAAAAACCGGAAGCTTCCAGCTGGCCCAACTGTTTGCCCAGCTTCTTGGCCTGCTGCAGAACGGTGACATTGTAGCTGCTGCGCAGGTCTGCAGCCTTGGCAAGAACGGCGGTGAAATCGGCATCCTTGCCGTACAGCAGGGCGATCTTCTGCTTTGCGCCGGGGATCTGGTAGCCCTGCTCCAGCAGGATGCCGCACACCCGCTCGAAGCCGATGGAGAAGCCCACGGCGGGCACCTGAGTGCCCAGGAACTTGCCCACCATGTTGTCGTAGCGGCCGCCGCCGGCCACGGCACCGCTGAACTGCGGGCAGGTGATCTCAAACACCATGCCAGTGTAGTAGCCCTGACCGCGCACCAGACTGGGGCAGTAGGCTACCTGATAGCGGCCTGCAGCCATGGCGTTGGCGGTAGCAAGGACATACTTGAGGTCATCGGCAATGGCGGGGTCTGCGCAGCGGGCAGCCACGGCATCCAGCGTGACTTCGCCTGCGGCAATGAAGTCGGCCAGTGCGTTGATGGCATTTTCCGGCAGCTGCTTTTCGGTCAGCTCAGCCTTCACACCATCGGCGCCGATCTTGTCCATCTTATCAAAGGTGATGCAGACGGAATCCAGCGTATCAGCGGAAAAACCCATGCTCTCCAGCATCCCGCGCAGGATGCGGCGGTCATTGATGTTGACGGTGAAGCCGGTGAAGCCGATGTTCAGCAGGGCACGGGTGGTCACGTCGATCAGTTCCACCTCGGCATTGGGGGAAGAATCGCCCAGAATGTCGATGTCGCACTGTACGAACTCGCGCAGACGGCCCTTCTGCGGGCGCTCGGCGCGGAACACACGGTCGGTCTGGATCACCTTGAAGGGGCTGGGCAGCTTATCCTTGTTGGCGGCATAGTAGCGGCTCAGCGGCAGGGTCAGGTCATAGCGCAGGCCCATATCGGAAAGCTGCTTGGGGTCGCCGGTGTTCAGGGCAGCGGTGAGCTTATCGCCGCGCTTGAGCACTTTGAAGATCAGGTTCAGGTTGTCGCCGCCGTCGGATTTGTCCAGGTTTTCCATATCCTCCAGCATGGGGGTGGAGATGCGCTCGAAGCCGGATGCGCGGTAAGTCTCGAGAATTTTGCCCTGAATGTAGTCGCGCAGGGTCTGCTCAGCGGGCAGCAGGTCGCGCATGCCCTTCAATGCCTGTGTTTTCATAAGATGGTTCCTCTCTATATAAATCAATGTAAATACTTTTACCTTATTCATTATAAAGAATCTGCCGTTTTGTCAATTGAAATGGGCACACTGTAAAGGAAAAACCATTCGGAGGACAGACGATGAAACAGCAATTTACAGCAAAACATCCGTGGACCATCCTTGCGGCGGGCGCAGCCATTCAGGTGCTCACGGGCATCCCGGCGGCGTGGGGCGTATTCCAGCAGCCGGTCATGGACGAGTACGGCCTGAGCGAGCAGGGGGCAGGCTATGCCTTCGGCATCCTCATTGCGGCGTTCGGCGTGGGGTGCGTCCTCGGCGGCTTTCTGCAGGACAGCCGAGGCCCGCGGTGTGCGGCTCTGTGGGGAACAGCACTGCTGTGCGGCGGATTTTTTGCAGCGGCCATGCTGCCGGGCGGCAGTGCGGGCAGCTTTTTTCTGGCATTCAGCATCCCGGCGGGGCTGGGCACGGCGTTTCTGTACCCATCCATCCAGTCCTGCGCACAGAAGTGGTATGCCGGGCGCAAGGGCCTTGCCACCGGCGTGATCGGCGGGGCGGTGGGCCTTTCCGGTGCGTTCCTCACCGTGTTCGTGCGCACGGCGGTCAGCGGCTTTGGGATCGTGCAGGGCATCCGGGGCGCGTTCTGGGCGCTGGGCGCCATAACGCTGCCCGTCTGCCTTGCGGGCAGCCTGCTTTTGCAGGACCCGCCGCAGGATGCCGAAAAACAGCAGCAAAACGACAAAAATACCATTGACCTTTCCCCGTGGCAGATGCTGAAAACAAAGCAGTACTGGCTGTGCGCAGGCGCGGTGTGTTTTTCCACCCCGGCGGTGCTTCTGTTCAGCCCCATCATCCTGAAGCTGGGCGTGGAGCGGGGGCTGGACGAGAACGCTGCATTGTGGAGCGTGGTGCTGGGCAGCGTGGGCAGTGCGGCGGGCCGCCTGCTGATGCCCATGCTCAGCGATAAAATTGGCCGCAGGCCCACCGATCTGCTGCTGTTTGCGGTGTCGCTGGGGCTTTCGGCAGGGTTTGCGTTTGCGCAGGGCTGGTGGGTGATCGCCTGTTATGCGGGGCTTACCTTCTGCTATTCCGGCCTTGCAGCAGTGCTGCCCGCCCTTTCCACCGATCTGTTCGGCCTGCCGCACGCAGGGGTGAACTACGGTTTTCTGGCACTGGGGCAGAGCGTGGGCAGTCTGGCCTTTCCGTTTGCAGCAAATCTCTGGGGGTTGGAAGCCGGGCGGCACTGGCTTGCCGTGGGCGGCGCAGCGGCGGGCTTTGCGGCCATGTGGGTACTGAAGCCTGCCGGGCAGACACCGCGCAGGCAGGACACAGGAGCGTGAAATTTGTCCTCTTGACATAGTTGACAAAAACTTGACGAATGAAATGACAAAAGCATCCGAATTGACAGTTAGCAGCAGACAACTGCAAATAGTTTTGATGTTTTTTACCGGAAATGTATTGCAAAATCCGTCAGCTTTCTCTATAATAAAATCATGCGTGGTAGTACCGGTTAAGGCGCTGAAAGAGAGCGGCGCGCCCGGTCAGATGCAAGCAGCAAAGGGCAGCGGCTGTGCCGGCAGGGCGCGGCGGCGGCTTTGTGCTGCAAAGCAACATTTGTCAAAAGGAGAGTATGATTATGACCTATTCGCAGCAAGTACAGAATATGTGCCCGATCACCAAAGGTCCTAAGCATGGTCCGGCTCCCATCCCCGAAGAGGGCGCATGGGTCAAGGCCTATGAGATCAAGGACATCAGCGGCTACACCCACGGTGTGGGCTGGTGCGCACCTCAGCAGGGTACCTGCAAGCTGTCCCTGAACATCAAGAACGGTGTCATCGAGGAGGCTCTGGTGGAGACCATCGGCTGCTCCGGTATGACCCACTCTGCTGCTATGGCAGGCGAGATCCTGCCCGGCAAGACCATTCTGGAAGCTCTGAACACCGACCTGGTGTGCGATGCCATCAACGTCGCTATGCGTGAGCTGTTCCTGCAGATCGTCTACGGCCGCAGCCAGACCGCTTTCTCTGAGGACGGTCTGCCCATCGGCGCAGGTCTGGACGACCTGGGCAAGGGCCTGCGCTCCATGACCGGTACCATCTTCTCCACCAAGGAGAAGGGCGTCCGTTATCTGGAGCTGACCGAGGGCTACATCAACAAGCTGGCTGTGGATGCCAACGGTGAGGTCATCGGCTATCAGTTCGTCAAGCTGGGCAAGATGATGGAGGACATCCGTCACGGCAAGACCCCCAACGAGGCTTACGAGAAGAACGTGGGTACTTACGGCCGCTTCAGCAAGGAAGCAGGCGCTGTCAAGTACATCGACCCGCGTGAGGAATAAGAGAGGAGGAACAACTCATGGCAACTTTTGAATCTATGGATCGCCGCATGCCGAAAATCGAGGCATGCCTGAAGGCTAACGGCCTGGAGTCTCTGGACGCTTGCAACGAGATGCTCCTCGCAAAGGGCATCGACTGCGACAAGATCGTGCGCGGCGTTCAGCCCATCTGCTTTGATAACGCTGTCTGGGCATACACCCTGGGCACCGCTATCGCCGTCAAGCGCGGCCTGACCGATGCTGCCGAGTGCGCTGCTGCCATCGGCGAAGGTCTGGAAGCCTTCACCATCCCCGGCTCTGTCGCTGAGCAGCGTCAGGTCGGTCTGGGCCACGGCAATCTGGGCGCTCGTCTGCTGAGCGAGGACACCACCTGCTTCGCTTTCCTGGCAGGCCACGAGTCCTTTGCTGCTGCTGAGGGTGCTATCGGCATCGCCCGCACTGCAAACAAGGTCCGCAAGACCCCCCTGCGCGTCATCCTGAACGGCCTGGGCAAGGATGCAGCTTACATCATTTCCCGTATCAACGGCTTCACCTATGTTCAGACTGAGTACGACATCCCCACTCAGACCCTGACCGTCGTCAAGGAGATCCCCTTCTCTGAGGGCGAGCGCGCAGCTGTCAAGTGCTACGGTGCAAACGACGTTATGGAAGGCGTTGCCATCATGAAGAAGGAGGACGTTCAGTGCTCCATCACCGGCAACTCCACCAACCCCGTCCGCTTCCAGCATCTGGTTGCCGGCACCTACAAGAAGTGGGCCATCGAGAACGGCAAGAAGTACTTCTCCGTCGCTTCCGGCGGCGGCACGGGCCGTACCCTGCATCCCGATAACGTGGCCGCAGGCCCCGCAAGCTACGGCCTGACCGACTCTCTGGGTCGTGTGCACGGCGATGCTCAGTTTGCAGGTTCTTCTTCTGTGCCTGCACACGTCGAGATGATGGGCCTCATCGGCATGGGCAACAACCCGATGGTTGGTGCTACCGTTGCATGCGCTGTTGCTGCAGCTCAGGCTAACGCCTAAGTCTTTTCTAAGTTTCAGCGAGGGGAAGCTGCTTTCCGAATGAGCAGCTCCCCCTTTTTTGCTGATAGATGTCCGAACACAAGCAACCCGAATATGAGAAGGAAGAAACAATGAAAAAGAATCAGATCCGCAAGAGCGTGGCTGCGCTGGCCATGGCGGTTGTTGTGGGTGTCAGTCTGCTGGGCTACGGCTGCGGCAGCAAGTCCGCTTCCACCGCAGGCGGCGTGTCCGGTGATTTCACCGGCACTGCCAAGGGCATGGGCGGCGACGTTACCGTTACCCTGACGCTGGAAGACGGCAAGATCACCGGCTGCACCGCTGAGGGCAAGGACGAGACCCCCGGCATCGGTACGCTGGCACTGGAGCAGCTGCCCGCTCAGATCGCTGAGACCGGCAGCATCGCCGTGGACGGCGTGTCCACCGCGACCATCACCTCCAACGCCATCAAGGAGGCAGCAGCCGCTGCCCTGACTGCCGCCGGCCTGAACGCCGACGACTATAAGATCGAGGTCAAGGCCGACGAGACCAAGGCCGAGGATTCCACCGTTGACGCTGACGTTGTCATCGTGGGTGCAGGCGGCGCAGGCATGACCGCTGCCATCACCGCTGCTGCCGAGGGCAAGAGCGTTGTGATCGTGGAGAGCCAGGCCATGGTGGGCGGCAACTCTGTGCGCGCTACCGGCGGCATGAACGCCGGCAAGACCGTGTATCAGGATGAGAACGAGTTCGGCGAGTCTGCCGGTGTCGAAAAGACCCTGAAGACCGCTGCTGAAAAGTACGCTGACAACGAGACCATCACCGCTCTGGCAAAGACCGTCTCTGAGCAGTGGGCAGAGTACCAGAAGAACCCCACCGGCTACTTCGACTCTGTTGAGCTGATGGAGCTGGACACCATGATCGGCGGCAAGGGCATCAACGACCCTGCTCTGGTGGAGACCCTGTGCTCCAACTCTGCTGATGCCATCGACTGGCTGGACGAGCACGGCATCACCCTGCACAGCGTTTCCAGCTTTGGCGGTGCATCCGTCAAGCGCATCCATCGCCCTGTGGACGCAGAGGGCAAGACCGTTTCTGTCGGTTCCTACATGATCCCCCTGCTGGAGGAGAACTGTGAGAAGGCTGGCGTTCAGATCCTGCTGAACACCACCGCCAACGAGATCCTGACCGATGCGAGCGGCGCTGCTGTGGGCATCAAGGCCACCGGTTCTACCGGCGAGACCGTCACTGTGAACGCCAAGGCTGTGGTGCTGACCACCGGCGGCTTCGGCGCAAATCTGGACATGGTTGTCGAGTACAAGCCTGAGCTGAAGGGCTTCATGACCACCAACGCTGCCGGCGCTCAGGGTCAGGGCATTGAGATGGCCACCGCCATCGGTGCTGGCACCGTGGATATGGACCAGATCCAGATCCACCCCACCGTTGAGGCCAACACCGCTGCCCTGATCACCGAGGGTCTGCGCGGCGACGGCGCTGTGCTGATCAACGCCGAGGGCAAGCGCTTCATCGACGAAGTAGGCACCCGTGACGTGGTCTCTGCTGCTGAGATCGCTCAGACTGGCAGCTACAGCTGGCTGGTGGTCGATCAGGCTATGGTCGATGCTTCCAGCGTCATTCAGGGCTACATCAAGAAGGGCTACACCGTCACCGGCGCTACCTACGAGGAGCTGGGCAAGGCTATGGGCGTCGATGCCGCTGCCTTCGCAGAGACCATGGAGAAGTGGAACGGCTACGTTGAGGCCAAGAATGACCCCGACTTCGGCCGCACCAGCTTCGCCAACCCCCTGAACACCGCGCCCTACTACGCTGTGAAGGTCACCGCCGGTGTCCATCACACCATGGGCGGTCTGAAGATCAACGCCAACACTGAGGTGCTGAACGAGAAGGGCGAGGTCATCCCCGGCCTGTTCGCAGCAGGTGAGGTGACTGGCGGCGTCCACGGTGCAAACCGTCTGGGCGGCAACGCTGTTGCTGACTTCACCGTCTTTGGCCGCATTGCCGGTGCTGCTGCCAGCGACTACGCTGCATGAGCACCCGCAAGCAGCCTCGACCGGCAAAAGGCGCAAAACGCCTGAGTTGGAAGGCGAACCTCCTCTTCGCAGCCGTCATCCTGACGGCTGCTGCCCTGCTGGTCTTTCTGCTGCGTCCGCGCAGCAAGGCGGAACCGCTGGCAGCAGTCGTGGACTTCGGCGGCGGCATCACCGAGGTGTTGCCGCTGGATAAGGACTACGATTACCTGTACGATGTGGGCAGCTATGTCGTTCATTTACAGGTAAAAGACGGCACCATCTCGTTTCAGGACAGCCAATGCCCGGACCATGTCTGTGAGCAGTTCGGCCAGCTGAGCGAGGAAGGTGCATGGGCGGCCTGCGTCCCTGCCGGGGTGTATGTGAAGCTGGCTCCGCTGAGCGAGGCCGAAGCCGCATCCTGACAAGACAAGATCATCCGAGACACCCGCAATGTTCTGCAAAGGACACTGCGGGTGTCTTTTTTGCATAAAAACCGGAAATAATTTTGTAAATAAAAAGGTGAAAATGAAATTTGGACGCTTGTGTATTTCAGAAAAAATGCGATACACTACCAATAACGGATTTTTCGTGCAAAGGGGTCACGCTGCCCTTTTGCATACCATAGGAGGAAAAGCATGATCTGGAAAAAGAAAAAGGATGCGTCCGCTGAGGCTGCTGAAACCGCAGAAGCCAAGTCCGGTGTGTCTGCATTCGCCAAAAAGAACTGGAAATGGCTCGTGCCGGTGGTCGTCGTGGCGGCAGCGGGCGCTGTCTTTCTCATAGGCGGCGGGAATAAAGCTGCCAGCCGCGATGTGACCTACGCCGAGACGACGCCCACCCGTCAGGATGTCTCCAACTCCCTGAGCGGCACCGGCACGCTGAACCCGGCCAATACATATACCGTCAAGTCTCTGGTGGACGGCAAGATCCTCACCGGCGGCTTTGAAGAGGGCGATAAGGTGGAAGAGGGCGATGTGCTCTACACCATCGACAGCTCGGACGCCTCCACCAATCTGGAAAAGGCCAGCATCGCCCTGCAGCAGGCCCAGCGCAGCTACGACAAGACCGTAGACCTCCAGTATGTCCGCGCAGAGGTGGACGGTACGGTCAGCAGTCTCAAGGTCGCAAAGGGCGACCAAGTGACCAGCGGCCAGGAGGTGGCGGTCATCCGCGACAGCTCCAAGATGCTGCTGAACCTGCTGTTCCCGGCAGCCGACGCCGCCAGCTTCTCGGTGGGCCAGAGCGCCGACGTGGTGCTGGACGGCACCTTTGAGACGCTGAAAGGCACCATCACCGCCGTCACCGGCACCGACGAGCTGAGCACCGGCAACCTGCTGGTGCGCACCGTCACCATCCGGGTCAACAATGCCGGCGGTCTGACCACCGCTCAGGCCGCTACCGCCAGCATCAACGGCGTCAGCTCCATCGCCTCCGCCACCTTTGCCTATCAGGCAGAGCGCACCCTGACCGCTCTGGCCAGCGGCACCGTTTCCGCCATCAATGTGCAGGAGGGCGACGCGGTCTCCAAGGGCGACATCCTCATCGAGCTGACCGGCGACGATCTGACCGAATCCATCCAGTCTGCTTCCGAGTCCCTGCGCAGCGCCGAGATCTCGATGCAGAACCAGCAGGACAATATGTCCAACTACACCATCACCTCGCCCATCAGCGGCACCATCATTGAGAAGGACGCCAAGCAGGGCGACGCCCTGACCTCCGGCAGCACCCTCTGCGTCATCTACGACCTAAGCTATCTGGAAATGGTCATCAATGTGGATGAGCTGCAGATCGGCGCACTGTCCGTGGGCCAGAAAGTCCAGCTCACCGCTGACGCTGTGACGGACAAGACCTATGTCGGCACAGTCACCCGTGTGTCCATGAAGGGCAGCTCCAGCGGCGGAACCACGACTTACCCCATCACCATCCGCATCGATGACACCGACGGCCTGCGCCCCGGCATGAACGCCAACGCTGAGATCGTCGTGGCCGAGGCCAGCAACGCCCTCGTCGTGCCGAATGCTGCCGTTATCCGCGGCGGCTATGTGCTGGTGAGCAAGAAGTCTCCCAGCGCAGCCAATGCGGTGGAAGACATGGACGCACCGGACGGCTATGTCTACGTCAAGGTGGAGACCGGCGTCAGCGACGACAGCTACACCGAGATCAAGAGCGGCCTGCAGGAGGACGACACGGTGGCCTACGACACCAGCTCTGTGTCGGATGACTATTACAGTGACAGTAACAGCGACAGTATCTGGTAAGGAGGTGCCCCATGAGCGCTCTGATCGAATTTGAGCAGGTGTGCAAGTATTATCAGATGGGCGATACGCTGGTAAAGGCCGCCGACCACATCACGATGAAGATCGAGAAGGGGAGTTCGTGGCCATCGTGGGCCAGTCTGGTTCGGGCAAGTCCACCTGCATGAACATCATCGGCTGTCTGGACGTCCCCACCCACGGCATCTATCGGCTCAATGGCCGGGATGTGGGCAAGATGAACCGGGACGAGCTGGCGGATGTGCGCAACGAGATGCTGGGCTTCATCTTCCAGCAGTATAACCTTCTGCCCCGGCTGAACCTTCTGGAAAACGTGGAGGTGCCGCTGATCTACGCCAACATCTCCCGCGCCGAGCGCCACAAGCTGGCCAAGGATGTGCTGGAAAAGGTGGGTCTGGGCGACAAGCTCAAGAACCTGCCAAACCAGCTTTCCGGCGGCCAGCAGCAGCGCGTTTCCATCGCACGGGCTCTGGTGCGCAACCCGGCGGTCATCCTCGCCGACGAACCCACCGGCGCTTTGGACTCCCACACCGGCCGCGAGGTCATCGGGATGCTTCAGCAGCTCCACAGAGAGGGCCATACCGTGGTGCTCATTACCCACGACAATTCCATCGCCGTGCAGGCGGAGCGTATCATCCGTCTGGAGGACGGTCAGGTGGTGTACGACGGCGACGCCCACGCGCCTGAGGCCATCGTGCAGCCCACTCTGTCCGGCGAAGCGGCACAGGAGGAAGCAAAATAATGGTATTAGAGACTTTCCGCCAGGCACTGCAGAACGTCTGGAGCAATAAGCTGCGCACGTTTCTGACCATGCTGGGCATCATCATCGGCGTCATGGCCGTCATCGTCATCGTCGGTCTGGGCAACGGCATGACCAGAAGCATGCGGGACAGCTTTTCCGCAATGGGAACCAACACCCTCTCCATCCAGATATGGGGCTATGGTTCCCGCACTGCGACGGTGGATGATCTGTACGACATCGTCAAAAAGAACCCCGAACTGCTTTCCTCCATCTCGCCGCAGCTGGATTTCAGCGACAACACCCCCAAGGTGGGCACGACGCAATACCGTTACGGTACGGTGTACGGCGTGGATGAAAACTACATCGAGATGAAGGGCTACACCCTTGCCAAGGGCCGGAACATCCAGTATATGGACATCGCAGACAACAAGCAGATCTGCGTCATCGGCGATTACATCAACCGCACGGCCTACGGCGGCAATGCGGTGGGCCAGACCATCAAGCTTGGCCCCTATAAGTTCCGCATTGTGGGCGTGCTGAAGGCCAAGATCTCCAACCCCGACCAGCAGGAGGGCAGCGACGACGACAGCGTCTACCTGCCCTACACCACAGCCATGCGCCTTTCCAACGAAAGCTCGCCGGACTCCTACTCCGCCATCATGGTGGACGAGGGCCAGGCCAACGAGGCCAAGGCTGCGGTGGAGCAGGGACTGTATGACATCTTCAAGAGCGACAGTGCTTACTATGTCTACAGCGCCAGCGAGTGGCTGGAAGAGATGAACAAGATGATCAACATGGTCATCGTCATCCTCACCGGCATCGCCAGTATCTCGCTGCTGGTGGGCGGCATCGGCATCATGAACATCATGCTGGTGTCCGTCACCGAGCGCACCCGTGAGATCGGCATCCGCAAGGCCATGGGCGCGAAGGAAAGGACCATCCTGGCCCAGTTCGTCACTGAGGCGGCTACTACCTCGGCTTTTGGCGGCACACTGGGCATCGTCCTCGGCTACATCGTGTCGGCCATCGCCAATCAGGTGCTTCCCATGTTCACCGACGGCATGGACATCACGGTCAGTCCGTCCTTCAACTCCATCGTGGCAGCTTTCGGCATCTCGGTGTTCATCGGAGTGCTGTTCGGCTATCTGCCCGCAAAACGCGCCGCGCGGCTCAACCCCATTGACGCGTTGAGATATGATTAACCTCTCCGTCTGTGCCTTTGGCGCAGCCACCTCCCCTGACGAGGGGAGGCCTTGGCAGTACGGAAAGCTTTCTCTCTTCGCCAGAGGCTCCCCTCGGTAGGGGAGCTGTCGAGCGAAGCGAGACTGAGAGGTTTAACATTTTTTATAAGGAGATCACAATGAAAAAACGTCTTCTCGCATTTCTGCTGGCGGTCAGCATCGCAGTGTCGATGCTGGTGATGCCGGCATCGGCTGCGGGCAACAACACCGCCGTCCAGTTTGCCATCACGCTGGGTGCCATGGATTCCGAGCAGTCCGGCGCACTGGATGCAGCCGTGACCCGCGGCGCATTTGCCAGAATGCTGACCTCTTACTCTACCTACCGGGAGAGCGTCTCTTCCCAGGGGGCAGTGGGGACCCTCTACACCGACCTGCCCGGCTCCTCGGCATGGGCGCCCTATGTCCGCATCGCCGTGCAGCAGGGCTGGATGAATGGCTACACCGACGGCAGCTTCCGTCCGAACAATGCCGTCACGCTGGAAGAAGCCTGCACCGCAGTGCTCAAGCTGATGGGCTATAAGATGACCGACCTGAGCGGCGCGTTCCCCAACGCCCAGCTCAACAAGGCCGGCGAGCTGGGCCTGCGTGCCGGCCTCGACCGCCGTCAGGGCGAAGCGATGAACTACGAGGACTGCGCCGTCCTGCTCTACAATGCCCTCACCGCCAACAACGCCAGCGGTTCGGCCTACGGCACGACCCTGGGCTTTACCGTGAGCAATGGTCAGGTGGACGGCTCCACCATCCTGCTCAGCAGCCTGGAAGGCCCCTTCGTGGCTTCGGAGAGCACAGTACTGCCCTTCGTCCCTGCCAGCGTCTACCGCAACGATAAGGTCTCCGGCTCCGCAGAGCTGAACAAATACGACGTCTACTACTACAGCGAGAGCCTCAAGACCCTGTGGGTCTATACCCGCCGTGCCGCAGGCCGCATCACCGAGGTGTCTCCCACGGCCAGCGCTCCCGCTTCCATTACGGTGGCAGGCACGTCCTACACGCTGGGCAGCACGGCCATTGCTTCCCAGGTGTCCTCCCTCAACGGCGGCGGTGTCGGCCAGGTGGTCACTCTGCTGCTGGGCATGAACAATGTGGCCGCAGGCATCATCACCGGTGAGGAGGCCGACGAGGTCTTTTACGGCGTGGTGCAGTCGTCCGCCCGCAACCTCATCGACGAGGACAACAGCGCCGATGTGCTTCAGACCGTCAAGGTCCTGTGTACCGACGGCCTTGCCCGCGAGGTGAACGTAGACAAAAGCCTGAACTTTCCCACCGGCTGGCTGGTGGAAGTGCGGGTCAGCCCCGAAGGCGAGAGCGTGGAAACGATCGATGAGCGCTCCGTCAGCGGCACTGTGAACGAGAACGCCACCGCGCTGGGCGATAGAGCTCTGGCGGATGACGTGCAGATCCTTGATACGAGTACAGGGGGTGTGGCTGGGACGGTTCGTCCCAGCCGCCTATCGGGGGTAAACTTAAAGGCTTCCGATGTCCGTTACTACACCACCAACCCGCAGGGGCAGATCGACAAGCTCATCCTGAACGATGTGACCGGCGACCTGTGGTACTACGGTGTGCTGGACGATGTGAAGAATGTCGCCGCCAACTACAGCACCCTTCTCAGCGCCATCAAGGCTCAGCCGGGCGACGGCACCATTGATACCGATGCAGTCGTCAGTCAGGTGAAGAGCATCATGGTACCCACCACCACAGAGATCCTGTGGGGCGTTATCTCCGGCGACATCCTCAGCACCGCGTGGGAACGCCTGACCAGCAACACCGGCGCACTTCTGGGCCTCGGCTTCCAGCAGATCGCCAAGATCACCGGCACTCCCTTCAGCCAGATATTCGACTTCATCGGCAGCGGTGCGACCTATATCGGCTACGTCAGCGGCCAGCAGGTCAGTCTGAGCACTTCCATCAAGTATCCTGTGCTGGCCGGCGGCATCGCGGTCTGCCAGGAGACGACCGGCTCTGTCCGCAATATGGTGCAGCTGATGCCCATGAAGATCGACAAGGTGGGTGCGGCCAGCGTCCTTTCCTCCAAGGGCGAAAGGTTTGAAATGGCCGATGATACGCAGGTCTACCTGTGGTACAAGGGCCAGTATTACTACACCAAGCTCACTTCCGTCAACTCCGATGATTACTACCTTACCGGCTGGTACGACAACTTTGGCTGCGCTGCTGGCAAAAAGGTGCGTATCATCGTCGCCGTCAAGAAAGACTGATGACAGGCTACTACAGCTGCCCCGCGCGGCTTGCCCGGCAGATGCGCCAGCTGCTTTTCCCGAGGCGGTGTCCCTGCTGCCGCGGGGTGCTGGGAACGCTGCCGTTCTGTGAGGTGTGTACACCGCGGCTGGAAGAGCTGCGCCGCGGCCCGGTCATGCGGCTGGACGCGAGCCGCCACTATCTGGGCGCTCTGGACGGGGCGGCTGCGCCCTACCGGTACGAGGGCGTCGTCCGCAGCGCCATCCTCCGCGCCAAATACGAAGGCGAAAGCTGGACGGCGGTGGAGCTTGGCGTGGAGATGACGGCCCGGCTGTTCGGAGCAGAAGTGGAGATGCACTTTGCAGAGCCGGTGCCGGGTCTGGTCTCCGGTGCGGCCATCGGTTACGACTGCATCGTTCCGGTGCCTGCCACCAGCCGGCGGCGCGGCTACAATGTGCCGGAACGGATGGCGCAGCCTCTGGCCCATGCACTGGGCCTCCCGCTGCTGCCAAAGGCGCTCTGCCGCGTCCGGGCTGGACGCCATCAGGCAGGACTCTCGCTGGACGAGCGTCTGGAAAATGCGGCCGGTGCCTTCCGGGCGCAGGAGCCGGAGCTCGTGGAAGGGAAGCGGGTGCTGCTGGTGGACGACGTTATCACCACCGGCGCTACCGCCGCAGCCTGTGCGC
>ENA-OQKV01000451-OQKV01000451.1-human-gut-metagenome-genome-assembly--contig:-NODE-451-length-15547-cov-3.143645_pt1 | contig 15547 bp, 17 predicted proteins | sample MGYA00242655_ERZ504811 | MGnify/ENA primary metagenome ERZ504811 (study PRJEB26092, sample SAMD00036406) | human gut metagenome | host: Homo sapiens | study: EMG produced TPA metagenomics assembly of...
AGCTATGAACCATCATCTTGGATATGCAGGCGTTGTATTTATCGCAGTGGTACTTTTCCTGTTCAGTTTTTCCACTTTCCTTGGCATTCTTTATTACGCCCGGTGCAATGTGGCATATGTCTTCGGTGATAACTGGACAGCTCAGACAGGATACAAGATTTTTTTTACTGATCATGCTCTTTATCGGCGGTGTGGCAGCCTATGAATTTGTTTGGGAACTTGGCGACCTTGGCGTAGGCCTTATGACAGTATTCAATATGATCGCTATCGTCCCGCTTTCCAGCCAGGCCATCAATGCCTTAAAGGATTATGAAACCAATTATTATAAGAAGAAAAAAGACATAAAAATACAATAGAAAAGTAAAAAAGCGTAAGGTTGCGCTTGTAAAAACTATATAACAAAACTATATAATAGGAGGATTTTTTAATGGAGAAGAATATGGATATGATGAAATTTGCGCCGGAGCCTTTCAAGATCAAAATGGTAGAGAACATGGCACGCTTAGATAAAGAAGAGCGTAAAGAGGCCATCAAGACTGCTGGTTACAATACATTCTTATTAAAGTCCGAAGAATGCTTTATCGACCTTTTAACTGACTCCGGAACCAACGCAATGAGTGACCACCAGTGGGCTGGCCTGATGTTAGGCGATGAAGCTTACGGCGGATCCCGCAACTTCTATCATCTGGAAGAAACTGTTCGTGAACTGTTTGGATTTAAATATGTAGTTCCTACTCATCAGGGACGAGGCGCAGAGAACATTCTCTCTTCTCTCACCATTAAACCTGGCGATTATGTTCCTGGCAATATGTACTTTACCACTACCCGCTTCCATCAGGAGCGCAATGGCGCTACTTTCCGTGATGTGATCATTGACGAAGCACATGATCCAAACGCCATCCTTGATTTCAAGGGCAATATTGATTTAAATAAATTCCAGGCACTGATCGATGAAGTGGGCGCAGAGCATATTCCTTATATCTGCCTTGCTAGTTACTGTAAACCTGGCAGGTGGCCAGCCCGTTTCCATGGCAAACATCAAAGCTAGTTTCTGAACTGGCTCACAAATACGGCATCAAGGTTATGTACGATGCAACCCGCTGTGTTGAAAACGCATACTTTATCAAGACCCGTGAACCTGGATAATGAAAACAAGACCATCAAAGAGATTGTTCATGAAATGTTCTCCTATGGCGACGGCTGTACCATGTCCGGCAAGAAAGACTGCTTAACCAATATCGGCGGATTCCTGTGTATGAATGATCATGACCTGTATGTACGGGCAACTGGTATGGTTGTACAGTTTGAAGGAATGCCATCTTACGGCGGTATGGCTGGAAGAGACATGGAAGCAATGGCGATTGGTCTTCGTGAATCCATGAACTTTGATTATATCAGCCACCGTGTAAACCAGATCCGTTACCTGGGCGAAAAGTTAGACGCAGCCGGTGTTCCAATGGTTAAACCTTACGGCGGTCACGCCATCTTCGTAGACGCAAGAGCCTTCTTAGATCACTTAAATCAGGAAGAAGACTTCCCTGCTCAGGCACTCTCCGCAGCGATCTATGAGTTCTCCGGTGTCCGCACCATGGAGCGAGGCATCATCTCCGCAGGACGTGACCCACATACCCGTGAAAATCACGTTCCAAAGCTGGAAACCGTTCGTCTCACCATTCCGCGCCGTGTTTATACCTACGCTCACCTGGATTACGTTGCTGATGCTATCATTGGACTGTATGAAAGAAGACATGACATCAGCGGTCTGAAATGGGTTTACGAACCAGAAGTTCTCCGCTTCTTCACCGGACGCTTCGAGCCAAAGAACGGCGAACTGATCAAAGGATTCTGATCCGGACACAGGTTATCACCTCTTATTTATAGCAGTTACTCCTAAAAAATCCGGGGCGGTCCAAATGGGCTGCCTCCGGATTTTTATTTTTGTGCTGAGATTTTAATATTGGGATTTAATCGACTAAGGTCCGAAAGCCACCGGCGCGCATTACAGATGCGCATTTGGGAGAAAATCCTTTGTTCGTGGGCTTGCGCCGCCTAGTGTCAGAACTGCGAACCCAACTCACACGCTTCGCGTGTTCGGGCACGGTTCTCCGTTCTGCCGCTATGCTCGCCCACTCACGGATTTTCAAACAAATGCTTATTCTGTAATGCGCGCCGCTGGCTTTCTAAGTTACTGGTAAATCTGTAGATATGATAACCTAGCCCAACCAATGGTCCCCCTGCTTCTGCCTAATAAAGCAGTAAACAGACAGATTCCCTTGAGTGAGTGGATTAAATACTCTGTCGTTTTTTATGTAAGCCAACCACCATTCGAGTGCGTACACCGTTTTTAACATGTCCAATACAGTAGAAAGAGCCCCGCCATGTATAATAAGCATTCGGTAGGCAATTTTGGACCTTTTGTGAGCATAGCGGACAGGGCGGAGGCGTTGCCTGAACACGCGAAGCGTGTGAGTTGGCCGGAGCCCTGTCTAATTGGCGGCGGAACAAAAGGTCCAGAAAATTGCCGTGAATGCGTTTATACATGGCGGGGCTCTTTCGGACCTTTCTGAATTAAATAGCAATATTACGCTTCCCTTACAGCCTGCTTCATTTCCTTCACATACTCAGCTACATAAGGAACACTATCTTTTCCATATTTTGCGATCCGCTTTACAACGGCGCTTCCTACAATGGCTCCATCTGACAGAGCAGCCATCTTCTTTGCCTGCTCCGGTTCAGAAATACCAAAACCTACAGCACAAGGAACATCGGTGACTGCACGGATCTGTTCTACCAAAGCTCCGATATCTGTCTCAATTTCACTTCTTACACCAGTAACCCCCAAAGAAGATACCACATAGATAAATCCAGTTGCCTCTTTTGCCACCATCGCAATACGGTGATCAGAAGTAGGCGCGATCATGGAGATCAGATCTAGTCCATATTTTTTACAGATCGGTTCAAATTCTTCCTTTTCTTCATATGGTACATCCGGAAGGATCAGACCATTAATGCCAATTTCAGCTGCCTTGGAAATAAAGCGCTCAGAACCGTAGGAAAACACTACATTTGCATAAGTCATAAACACCATTGGAATCTTTACTGTTTTTCTGATGCGGGCAACCATATCAAAAATCTTGTCTGTGGTAGTTCCGGCAGCCAATGCTCTCACGTTAGCTTCCTGGATCACCGGCCCTTCTGCTGTAGGGTCAGAAAACGGGATTCCCAGTTCGATCAGATCTGCGCCTGCCTCCTGCATTGCCAGGATTAACTCTTTTGTAATCTCAACCGAAGGATCTCCTCCTGTGATAAACGGAATAAATGCTTTCTTATTATTAAATGCGTCTTTTATCTTATTCATAAATCTCAACTCCTCTGTATCTTGCAATCGCTGCCACATCTTTATCTCCACGTCCCGAAATATTTACCACGATGATCTTGTCTTTTCCAAGTGTCGGTGCAAGTTTCTTTGCATAGGCAACCGCATGGGCGCTTTCCACCGCCGGGATAATTCCTTCTGTCTTTGATAAATATTCAAATGCATCCACTGCTTCATCGTCTGTAACCGGTACATATTCCGCACGTCCTGTTTCTGCAAGCATTGCATGTTCCGGTCCGATTCCCGGATAATCCAGTCCGGCTGAAACTGAATACACCGGTGCGATCTGTCCATATTCATTCTGACAGAATAGCGACTTCATACCATGGAAGATCCCCTGTGTTCCTTTCGCGATGGTTGCCGCATGTTTTTCTGTATCTACCCCAAGACCTGCTGCTTCACATCCGATCAGTCTTACTTCTTTATCTGGAATAAATTCATAGAATGCACCAATCGCATTACTTCCACCACCTACGCAAGCGATAACTGCATCTGGAAGTCTTCCTTCTTTTTCTAACATCTGTTCTTTAATCTCTTTACTGATTACCTTCTGGAAATCACGTACAATAGTTGGAAATGGATGTGGTCCCATGACTGATCCTAATACATACAGTGTATCATCCATACGATTAGCCCATTCACGCATGGTCTCGTTAACCGCATCTTTTAAAGTCATGGTTCCTGTTGTAACAGGATGTACTTTCGCACCGAGCAGTTCCATACGGTATACATTTAACGCCTGTCTGTCTGTGTCTTCTTTTCCCATGTAGATCTCACATTCCATATCCATAAGAGCGGCTGCAGTTGCAGTTGCAACACCATGCTGACCTGCGCCGGTCTCTGCAATGACACGTGTCTTTCCCATCTTCTTAGCCAGAAGAACCTGTCCTAATACATTGTTGATCTTGTGTGCTCCTGTATGGTTCAGATCTTCACGTTTCAGGTAGATCTTTGCTCCTCCCAGATCTTTTGTCATCTTTTTTGCTTCATATAATAAAGAAGGTCTTCCTGCATAATTTTTCAGAAGATCATCCAGTTCTGCCTGAAACTGTGGATCATTTTTATAATAATTATATGCATCTTCTACTTCATTTACCGCGTTCATCAGTGTTTCCGGAACATACTGACCTCCGTATTCTCCAAATCTTCCTTTACTCATATTCTCTAACCCTTTCTATGAATTCCTGTATTTTTTTCTGATCTTTTTTTCCGTCCGTCTCCACATCGCTGCTTACATCCACCGCATATGGATGACAGATCTCTATATTTTCCCGGATGTTGTCTGCCGCAAGTCCGCCTGCCAGAAAATATGGTTTTGACATATCTTCCGGAATCAGGGATTTATCGAACTGCTTTCCGCATCCGCCGTATGCATCTTTCTGCCATGTATCAAGAAGCAGATAATCGCATGATAATTTTTCTGCTTCTAATATCTGTTCCTGATTTTGAACTCTTACTGCTTTTATTATTTTTACAGATTCTATATCATCGTTCTTTTCACCGGGGCCTTCATTGTCTGGATCAGCCCGGCTTATCTTATTATTTTCTTTATATCCAGAAGTTCCTTGTTTGCTTTCCAATCCTGCTCTCAGACGTTGTATATACGACTCATCTTCATCACCATGCAATTGGACTACACGGATGACTTTCTTTCCTACCAGGTTCAAAATGTGTTCCACCGGTTCATTGACAAATACACCGACCGGAACAATTCTTTCATCCAGCATCCGTCTGAGCGCTTCCGCCTGTTCATCTGTTACTTTTCTCTTGCTTCCGGCAAATACGAATCCTGCATATTCCGGTAGCGATTCATTTACATACGCTACATCTTCTACCCTCTTCAAGCCACAGATTTTAACTCTTGTCATTTTATATCCTCTTTTCGAAAATGTATCATTACCATTTGTTCACCTCACAGCCAGTAACGCTGCGTACACACCACACATTGCTTGTGCTTCTTTTATATTTCATCTGCGTCCAGCTCCTGCAGGCATTTCTTTTTATCACTGCTTCGCATCAGTGTCTCACCGATCAGCACTCCATTTACATGTGCTTTTTTCAATGCCTGGATGTCTTCAGCTGTCTTGATACCGCTTTCAGCCACAAACAGAATGTCTTCCGGTGCCTGACCCCGGAGTCTTAAACTATTTCCAATGTCTACTGTAAAATCCTTCAGGTTCCGGTTATTAACACCAATCACCCTTGCACCGGCCTGAATCGCATCCTGCATCTCCATTTCATCATGTACTTCGACAAGTGCCGACAAGCCAAGTGTATCGCAGATCTTTATATATCTGGCAATGGTATCTCTGTCGAGAATTGCGCAGATAAGAAGCACCGCCGAAGCTCCCAGAACCTTGGCTTCATAGATCATATACTCATCGACCGTAAAGTCCTTTCTCAGAACCGGAATGGTTACTTCTTTTACGATTTCCTGCAAATATTCGTTTTTCCCGAGGAAATGTTTTGGCTCTGTTAAGCACGAGATAGCTTCTGCTCCGGCTGCTTCGTATTCTTTTGCAATCTCAAGATACGGGAACTCTTCTGCAATTACGCCTTTGGATGGGGAGGCTTTTTTCACCTCACAGATATAATGCATCCCCGGCTCTTTTAACATCTTTTCAAATGGGAATCCTGTATTTTTTTCCTTTTCATATGCCATGGCTCTCATCTGCGAAAATGGTATTTTCCGTTTTGCTTTATTCACCCGAAGCTTCGTGTCTGCTGCTATTTTATCCAATATCATATCCTTGTCTCCCATCCATTTTTCTGATTTTCTTCTGACTGATGCATTTTTATCTATTTCTACGCTGTCTGTCGATCTGGATTTTACAGCTTACTGCCCTGCACCGTTTTTTTGTGTTGCCTGCTTAAATTCTTCATATTTTTCATAAGCTTTTCCGCTTTCGATCAGCTCTTTTGCCTTTTTGATTCCATCTTCCAGTGTGATTCCGTCAATTCCAAGATACAGACTCATACCGGCATTCATCAGTACCACATCTCTTTTCGCTCCGGTTTCCTTTCCTGTCAGGATATCGAGTGTAATCTGCGCGTTCTCTTCCGGTGTTCCCCCAATCAGTTCTTCCAAAGGACAGCTCTTTAAGCCAAACTGTTCCGGCGTAATCGAGTATGATGTGATCTCTCCATTTCTGATCTCATAAACCTTTGTAGCTCCCGTCAGTGTAATCTCATCCAGTCCATCCGCACCACATACCGCTACACCTCTTGTTACTCCCAGATTCGCTAATACTTTCGCAAGCGGTTCCGCGAGTTTTTCATCATATACACCAAGAAGCTGCATTGTTGCTGCAGCCGGGTTTGAAAGAGGTCCGAGGATATTGAACACCGTTCTTACTCCCAGTTCTTTTCTGACTGGTGCTGCATATTTCATAGAAGAATGATACACTGGTGCGAAGAAGAAGCAGATTCCCGTTTCTTTTAATACTTTTTCATTTTCTTCTGCTTTTAGTGCTACATTTATGCCAAGCTTTTCCAGAACATCTGCCGCACCGCTTTTGCTTGATACGCTCCGGTTGCCGTGTTTTGCAACCGGCACGCCACCTGCTGCTACGACAAATGCGGATGTTGTCGAGATGTTGAATGTCCCAACCTGATCCCCGCCGGTTCCCACGATATCGATGACTTCTCTTTCCGGAGTGATCTTTACTCCTTTTTCTCTCATTACGGTTGCAAATGCTGTGATTTCTTCTATTGTCTCTCCCTGCATGGAAAGTGCTGTCAGGAATCCACCCATCTGTGCCTGTGTTGCGGTTCCATCCATCATCTCTTCCATAACACCTATTGCTTCATCGTATGTGAGGTCTTCTTTATTCATTAATTTTGCGATTGCTTCTCTTATCATGCTCTACTGCCTCCTGTATCTGTGTCACTCTTTTTAATATCTTTATCCCTTTATCTTTATTGATGTTTTTCCGGTTTCTGTCTTCATCAATGCAATATCTTTATTCTCAAATCCTCGATTTTCTATCTTATTTCTATTTTGAAGAAATTCTCAAGTATCTTCCTGCCTTCCGGTGTCAGAATAGATTCCGGATGGAACTGGACTCCGTATACCGGACACAGATTATGTTCTACTGCCATCACTTCTCCGTCTTCTGTCTGTGCGATCACCTTCAGTTCTTCCGGAAGAGTATCGCCTTTTAATGCCAGCGAATGATATCTGGCCGCTTTGATTTTTTTATTCATTCCGGAAAATATCTGGCTTTCCGTATCTAATTCTACTTCGCTCTGTTTTCCGTGCATCAGCTCTTTGGCATGTGCGATCGTGCCTCCATATACTTCACAGATTGCCTGATGTCCGAGGCATACACCAAGGATTGGGATCTTACCTGCAAGTTTTTTTACTACTTCTTCACATACACCTGCATCTTTTGGATATCCCGGTCCCGGCGAAAGGATAATGTGACTTGGATTTAACTTTTCAATCTCTTCCACCGTCATCGCATCATTTCGTATTACTTTTATATCCGGTCTGATACTTCCGGCCATCTGAACCAGGTTATAAGAAAAGCTATCATAATTATCAATCAGTAATACCATTACGCCAGTACCTCCTTCGCATTTTTCACCGCATTCATAACCGCGAGTGCTTTGTTTGCAGATTCTTCGTATTCATTTTCCGGAATGCTGTCTGCTACAATACCTCCTCCGGCCTGTACATACACCTTACCGTCTTTCTTTACTGCCATACGGATTGCGATACATGTATCCATGTTGCCGGTAAAATCGATGTATCCAAGAGCTCCTCCGTAGATTCCTCTTTGCTCCGTCTCCAGTTCTTCGATGATCTCACATGCCCGGATCTTAGGTGCTCCGGATAATGTTCCGGCAGGAAGCACAGATTCTATAGCACTGAGTGCATCACAGCCTTTCTCGATATTGCTTTCTACCTGTGAACATATATGCATGATCTTTGAATATTTGTGGATCATCATATATTCGGTTACTTCCACAGAACCAAAGGCTGATATTTTACCAAGGTCATTTCTTCCAAGATCCACCAGCATGTTGTGTTCTGCCAGTTCCTTTTCATCTGCAAGAAGTTCTTCTTCCAATGCCTTATCTTCCGCTTCCGTCTTTCCTCTAGGTCTTGATCCTGCCACAGGAAATGTTGTAAGTCTGCCATCTTTTAATCTTACCAGCGTCTCAGGCGAGGTACTCATGATCTCTTCCCCGTCGATGTTCATATATACCATATACGGTGATGGATTCGTCGTACGAAGCACACGGTATGGATTGATCAGGCTTCCTTCGTATGGACTTGTAAACTGTCTGGAAATAACTGCCTGGAAAATGTCTCCGTTCACTATATATTCTTTTGTCTTTTCTACTACCTTGCAGTACTCTTCTTTACTTACATTGCAGGTAAATTCCACTTTTGTATCAGATACCGGCATCTCCGGTATTGCACCATTTCTGATCAGTCCGATCATTTCCTGTATCTTTGCTGTTGCCTTACCGTAATTTTCCATTACGTGATCAGTCTTCATATTAACGATCACACTGATCTTCTGTGTCAGATGATCGTAAGCAATTACCTTGTCAAAAAGCATCAGATCATAATCATTAAAATCACCTTTTTTAATATTCAAAACAGGTTCCGCATATCCGATCATGGAATAAGCAAAATCTCCTACAAATCCTCCCGCAAATGGCGGAACACCTTTGATCTTAGGTGCCTTCATTTCTTTTAAGATCTCTCTGATTACTTCAAGAGGTTTCTTTGTCTCTTTTACTTCTTTTCTTTCTTCTGTCTCAATCGTTACTTTATCGGAATTGCATGTAACACGCATGATCGGATCAAATCCAAGGAATGAATATCTTCCCCATTTTTCTCCACCTTCCACACTTTCCAGCAGATAGTATCTTTTGCTTACCGCTGCGATCTTTCTCAAAAGTGTGATCGGGGTAATTACATCTGCATAGATCTCTTTGCATACCGGAATGATATGATACTCCGGTGCCAGTTTCATGATTTCATTACAATCTGGATACATCAATATGGTTCCTCCTTTTGTCTGTCTCTGGTTTTAATTGCCTGTGTATGGAAGAGCGAATGGACATGCAGTGAATTCTAATATGCATGCTTTGGCATACATAGATATACAGAGAACCTGCCACTGGCAGCTTCTCTTGCATGCTTTGGCATAAAAAAAGCTTCTGCCCCTCTAAAGGGACAAAAGCTAAATATAATTCAAACATATATTTCTATCACTTCTGCGGTACCACCCAATTTGTCATATCTTGTGACCACTCTTTTATGTACTATCATACACATCTCTTTGATAACGGGCGAGAATCCCGTCAGCATCTACTCCCATCTTCTGGTTTCAAACTGCCCTCACAAGTCCATTCGGTAAAAACTCTTATTACTGCAATCCCACCACCTGCAGCTCTCTGGGAACAAATATCTTTACTTACTCCTCTTGTTCATCGGTTTTACTACTTTACTACACTATAGTTGTTTTTCTCTCATTTGTCAACTACTTTTTTATTATTCCTACCTTTTTACTAAGGAATCTTTTGTCATATATCCTATTCGTGTAACGATACACAGGATCTGCCACCGGCAGCTTCTCTTACATACATTGGTAAAACAAAAATGTGCCCTGGCATATTCTCGCGCTGAGCGCAGTCGCTTGCAACATCCTGCTTCTTCGCGCAAATGTGTATTCTGCCGGAGGCTTTTTGTATAACAGGGAATGTAGTTGCTTATTATACAAAAAGCCCTGTGTATAAGTTTCCACTCATACACAGGGCTCTTATATTCGTTATTATCTTGCGGATTAAACAAGCTTCATTGGGTTGATTTTTACACCAGGTCCCATTGTTGAAGTAAGTGTTACGCTCTTAAGGTACTGTCCCTTAACTGCTGCAGGTCTTACTTTGTTAATCGCATCAATAAGCGTCTGGAAGTTGTCTGTAAGCTGTTCTTCAGTAAAGCTTGCTTTACCTACTGGCACATGGATAATGTTTGTCTTATCAAGTCTGTACTCGATCTTACCAGCTTTGATTTCCTGGATAGCTTTTGTAACGTCCATTGTTACTGTACCAGCCTTCGGATTCGGCATTAATCCCTTAGGTCCAAGTACACGTCCGAGACGTCCAACAACACCCATCATGTCTGGTGTAGCTACTACTACATCGAATTCAAACCAGTTTTCATTCTGGATCTTAGGAATAAGTTCTTCTCCACCTACGAAATCTGCTCCGGCTGCTTTAGCTTCTTCAGCTTTGGCATCTTTCGCAAATACAAGAATACGAACCTTTTTACCAGTTCCGTGTGGCAGAACAACTGCTCCACGAATCTGCTGGTCAGCGTGACGTCCGTCACATCCAGTTCTGATATGAGCTTCAATTGTCTCATCGAATTTTGCTGTTGCAGTCTTTTTAACTAATGATACTGCGTCTGCTACATCGTAGAGTGTTCCTCTATCGATTGTTTTCGCAGCTTCAACGTATTTCTTTCCTCTTTTCATTCTATAAACCTCCTAGTGGTATTGTCGGGATAACCCTCCCACATTAATCTTCATCAATTATTCTGTTACAGTTACACCCATAGAACGGCATGTACCTTCTACCATGCTCATAGCGCTCTCGATTGTAGCAGCATTCAGGTCTGGCATCTTTGTCTTAGCGATTTCCTCAACCTGAGCTTTTGTGATTGTAGCAACTTTTGTTTTGTTAGGTACACCTGAACCAGATTTGATGTTGCAGGCCTTTTTGATCAGAACTGCTGCCGGTGGTGTCTTTGTGATGAAGCTGAAACTTCTGTCATTGTAAACTGTGATAACTACAGGGATGATCATATCTCCCTGATCTGCAGTCTTAGCGTTGAACTGTTTTGTAAATTCAACGATGTTTACACCGTGCTGACCAAGAGCAGGTCCAACCGGTGGTGCCGGAGTAGCTTTGCCGGCTGGGATCTGTAATTTAATATAACCTTCTACTTTTTTGTCCATTTCAATTACCTCCTTGTGGTGATGGCGGGGAACATACAACGCCCCTCCCACTTACTGTTACATTTTCTTAACTTCTGCGAAACCAATTTCAACCGGGGTCTCGCGGCCGAAGAGCTCAACATTAATAGTAAGGCTCTGCTTCTGCATGTTGATAGACTGGATTACACCAACCGTATCTGCCCATGCTCCAGCGATTACCTGGACTGTGTCGCCCTCCTCGTAGTCCATGACTACTTCCTCTCTCTGGATTCCCAGAGGAGCCATCTCCGCATCTGTAAGCGGCACCGGCTTAGATCCAGGTCCGACAAATCCTGTCACACCTCTTGTATTACGAACAACGTACCATGTATCATCGTTCATAATCATGTGTATCAACACATAGCCTGGAAACATCTTTTTCTGAGATACTTTCTGGACACCGTTCTTCATCTCAACAACGTCTTCCAGCGGTACTCTTACTTCAAGGATCTGATCCTCAAGATGTCTGTTCTCGATTGTCTTATCAATGTTGGCTTTTACTTTGTTCTCGTACCCTGAATAGGTATGAACTACGTACCATTTTGCCTCTGACATAATCTCACCTTTCTTGTCCGTTTTGAGTTATTTAATTAATAAATCTACTCCGTACTGGGCGAAAAAATCTACAACTGCGATAATCGCTCCCAGGACCACGGATACAGAAACAACCGCTGCCGTCTCTTTTGCAACTGTCATCTTGTCTGGCCATACGATCTTCTTGAACTCTCTGTTCAGACCTTTGAACCAGCTTTCTTTCTGAGTTTTCTTACCACTCATCGACATTCACTCCTTCTTGCGGCGATTATTTTGTCTCTTTGTGCAATGTGTGTTTCTTACAGAATCTGCAGTACTTCTTGGTTTCCATACGTTCCGGATGAGATTTCTTATCCTTTGTCATGTTGTAGTTACGCTGCTTGCATTCTGTACACTCCAATGTGATTCTTGTACGCACAACTTCCACCTCGCTTTATATTCTTAGTTAACGTGTTTCGTGGCAGCTTGCGATGCTGCCCGATTTTAGGCATAAAAAAAAGCTACTTCCATTCGCCCGAATATCGTATCATATCCAGGCTTAAAAAGACAAGCTTTTTCCTTATATTATTTGTCATTTTTTGTAAAGAACTTTTTGGTAAGAAATCTACTGCAGCTGCTTATACCTAGATATTTCCGGGATTGACGGAACGCAGCTGATAACTTCCATTCTGATACACAAATTCGGCGCTCATCTGCGAACTTCCGTCTGCATCTTCTACGCCATCACCTGTTTCTGACACAGACCGGCTCTCATTTTTATTTTCTTCTTTAAAAGTAACTTTATAATCATAGGACAACGTTCCCCTGACCACTCCTGTTACACCGCTGATCACATATTTTCCTTCATAATTATCAAGTTTTACTTCTTTCGTTATATAACCGTCTCCGGAACCGAGCTGCTTCTTCAGATCATTATAGAATTCTTTGTTCTCTTTTTTTGCAGGAAGAATCCTTCTCGAACAACTCCGATACTTCTGAGAAGGATTTGCCTGCCTTCGCAGCTTTCACATATGCGTTCAGGATGTCCTGCATCTTTCTGTTAAATTTCTTTTTCCCATTTTCCGACATCTTCATCTTGGAAATCGTCGCATTTCCTTTATCTGACGCCCGGAACCCGGACCGGTACATCCGGAAGCACGGAACTTTTACCTTGATCTTATGTTCCCCTTCAATCAATGACACTTTGTATTGTTCCAGATTGTCAGAGTCATCTTTCAGCTTAGAATCCTCCGTCAGTTTTATATCATCGATCCAGGCTTTTGAACCTGCCGGAAGATAGAGATTAAAGTCATTTGCTACTATCTCGTCTGATGATACTTTCCAATCAGTAAAAAAAAGAAGGTTTCGTTTTTTCTGTTTTTGAACAATAAGCGTCTTCGTCTTTTCTTTGTTATCTTCTGTCTTATATGCAACGGTAAATGCACGCTGCTTTCCGCCGGATTCTACCTCTGTCTGACGATTTTCCTTTGTCTCTTTTATTTCATAACCGGAAATCCCTGTAACCGCATTTTTCTTCATATAGCTTACATATTCATCCTGCGTTACATATCCGTTTTTCGGAAGATCTGACAGACGTCCTGCCTTCTTCCAGTTTTCCTGTATGTATGCCTTACAATAGCGCTCTGCCACCGCCTCCGGGCGACCGTGATATACTTCTATAATACAGAATACAGCAACTATAAGGATCCCTGCTGCAATTCTTTTCACTGCTTTCTTCTGTCCGGTTGTCATATCTGACCAGGAACGTTTATCCCGGATAAATTGCGGCACACGACTCGGATCTTTCCCTTCTTTTTCCCGCTTTATCTTCTTTTCTTTCCGCTTTCTCTCCCAGGACTGAAGAATTTCTTCATATGCATCTTCTTCCGGAACATCTTCATAGTCCTTTTTCTTCTTGATGAAATCTCCGATATCCCCTGTGAACATACGTGTCGGCTCATCTGCCTCTTCTTTGCTGTCCTCTCCGATCATTCTGGTCGGTTCTTCAACCGGTTCTTCTTCCGGAGTTTCATTCTCTTTCAGATCCTGTTCTCTCAGCTTGATCTTCCTGTGAAGTTCCTGTTCCAGTTCTTCCCGCGTCACTTCTTCGATCATATGGCCCAGATTCTCCGGAATTGTGAGCTGCTTTTTCAGACCATCATTTTCTTCCGGTTCTTCGTTCCACTCTGGTTCGAATAATTTCTTCGCTTCATCAATTACTTTCTCCGATTCCTCTGCTATCTCCTGATCGGAAAATTCTACCTTCCGGGCTTTTTCCAGTCCTTCCAGATCATTATATAATGTTTCTTCTTTTGATTCGGGAAGACGCATTCCACAATAATTGCAGAAACGAGCATCATCTGGATTGTCAGACTTGCAATTCGGGCATTGACGCATAAGCATTCCTCCTTTTCAAATCACAGCCGGGCAGCCATGCCTGCTTGCCGTTTTTTACTTCTTGCATTATAACACTAACTTGAAATTCTAGCACATATTCTCCTGCTGTTTTTCAAAATCCTGTAAATCTTATGTCAAAAAATGTCAAAAAATCCGGCAGGCCTCACAAACGCCGCCGGATTTTACTGTTAACTTTATCTACGCTTAGAATAATCCTGTGATCCTTCCTTCATCATCCACGTCAATTCTTTCTGCTGCCGGAACCTTCGGAAGACCAGGCATCGTCATGATGTCTCCTGTCAGGGCTACAATGAATCCTGCCCCCGCAGAGACTTTCAGGTTGCGGACTGTAATGTCAAAGTCTTTCGGTGCTCCAAGTTTCTTCGGATCATCGGTCAGACTGTACTGTGTCTTCGCCATACAGATCGGTGCGTTGCCGAATCCAAGATCCGTCAGCTGTTTTACCTGCTTTTGGGCTGCTGCCGTAAGTACTGCTTTATTACCGCCATAGATCTTCTGTACGATCTGATCCAATTTATCTTCGATCGTTCCTTCCAGTTCATATGCATAGTGGAAATCACCTGGTTTCTCACACAGACGTACCACTTCTTCTGCAAGCTTCAGACCGCCTTCGCCGCCCTTTGCCCACACTTCGGAAAGTGCCACGTTTACTCCGACCTCTTTACATTTCTCCTCTACAAGATCCAGTTCCGCTTTGGTATCTGTCGGGAACGCATTGATCGCAACAACACATGGAAGTCCATATACGTTCTTAATATTATCCACATGTTTCATTAAGTTCGGAATTCCATTTTCTAATGCTTCCAGATTTTCTTCATTCAGATCCGGTTTTGCAACGCCGCCGTTATACTTGAGAGCTCTTACAGTTGCTACGATCACGACTGCATCCGGTTTGATTCCTGCCATACGGCATTTGATATCCAGGAATTTCTCTGCCCCTAAGTCTTCTCCGAATCCTGCTTCTGTGATCGCATAATCTGCAAGCTTCATTGCCATTCTGGTCGCCGTCAGTGAATTGCATCCGTGCGCAATATTGGCAAATGGTCCGCCATGCACGATTGCAGGTGTATGCTCCAGTGTCTGTACCAGGTTCGGTTTCAAAGCATCTTTCAGAAGTGCGCACATCGCACCTTCTGCATGCAGGTCATGTGCTGTTACCGGTTTTTGGTCTGCGATCTTGCCATAAGTATAACCAACAATAATCTTTCCGAGTCTTTCTTTCAGATCTGCAATATCCTTC
>ENA-OQKV01000458-OQKV01000458.1-human-gut-metagenome-genome-assembly--contig:-NODE-458-length-15365-cov-4.660257_pt1 | contig 15365 bp, 10 predicted proteins | sample MGYA00242655_ERZ504811 | MGnify/ENA primary metagenome ERZ504811 (study PRJEB26092, sample SAMD00036406) | human gut metagenome | host: Homo sapiens | study: EMG produced TPA metagenomics assembly of...
TATCTCATTATAAGAATTATTATTTAGCTACACTTTTATATTTCAATGTACCTTCATAGGCATTGCCTTGTTTACTAATGGATTTATTACCGTAAAAGTGCCAAGCGCAGGGCTCTCACCCTTGTTAATAGCAGCGGCCAATGCACCAATTGAGGAAGAATCTGTATTCATATGTTTTGCTTCACTCATACGACCAGATAATTGTTTACCTAATACAACATTAGCATAAACAGCATATCGCATTTCGTTTTCTGTTTTAATATTTAATGTATATACATCTGCAGAAGATACACCTGCTTCAAGAAGTACAGATTTAACGTCTTGTTTCCCTTCCCCTGCAAATAATGCTTTAGGATTGTTTTGATACATAGTAACACCTTCAGGCAATTTAACACCTTGATATGTTACAGTTTGACTTCTATTTAAAATGGACTTGATATTTGCTGCAGAACCAGTAGCTGGCACAGATGCCAACACAGCCGCTGCCGTAGCAAGTAATACTAATTTCTTCATGTTTTTCCTCATCAAAGCTTTAATATAATAAGCTAGCAATACAACATCTAGAGATTAAAGCCAAACAATGGCTTAGGCTATTCTAAATATCTATTGTCATTAAAGTATTTATAGTAATAACCCAGTGTTAAAGAACCGCCCACCAAGGAGCGGTTCTTTAACATTATAGTAATATAAAATAAGCGGTGCAACTTTTTTTGCAATGGTGGAAAACAGATAGCTTCCCGGCAATTTCAGATAATTGTCATTGATTTTGAACATTATTATGTCGCTCCTTTTCACTTTTTCTTACTCTGTCAAAAGCGTCAGCACCATCTGTGCCGTTTCAACCAGATTGGTGCCGCTGTCCATGCTGCATTTCTGCATGTAGCGATGGGCCTCCGACTCGGTCATGTGATTTCGTTCGATCAGAAGGCTTTTTGCACGATCGATGATGTGCTGTTCCTCGGCGCTGCGCACCTTGGGCTTTGCCCGCTCTTTCTTTCTGCGCCGTGCCGCACTCTGCAGCATCATCTCCAGTGTATTGACCAGCTCGTACACGGAAAGCGGCATCGTAACCGCCATGATTCCGGTTCCCTCCACCGCACTTAATGCGCGGCTCGATGCAATCAGAAGCATCTGGAAGCCGGACGGCATACACTCATTCAGATCCGTAAAAAACATATCCGGAAGCTTGTAGCCGCAGATGACGATACCGCCGTTTAAGTTGTTCATCTCTCCGAGCGCCGCTGCCGCTGTCGAACAGACAGCATCGATTTCATATCCTCTTTTTGCCAGAATATCCCGGATGCGCTTTCCATCTTCTATTTTGGGAAGTACTATCACTATGCTGCTCATGCATTTTCAGGCCCCTTCGTCGTCTAAATACGGTACAGATATTTCTCGGTCTCCCAGTCGGATACCTGGCGGAGATACTCATGCCACTCTTCTTCTTTGGCATTGATATATCCATCCACAAATTCCTGGCCGAGTACCTGACACAGAAAATCGTCTTTCTTTAACTCTGCGACCGCTTCTCCAAGGCTTCCCGGGAGAAGGGTGATCTGCATCGCGTTTCGTTCTTCCTCTGTCAGATCGGAAATATTGCGGTCCACCGGGGACGGCGGAACGATTTTCTGTTTGATACCATCAAGTCCTGCTGCCATGCAGACAGCAAGTGCCAGGTACGGATTGGCTGCCGAATCCGGGCATCGAAGCTCAATGGCCATGATGCCGTCTCCCGTCAGCGGAATGCGGATCAGCGGGCTTCTGTTCTTTGCAGACCATGCCACGTAGATCGGTGCACCGTATCCCGGTGTCAGACGTTTGTAGGAGTTTACAAGCGGATTGGTAATCGCTGCGATTCCGCTGATGTGTTTCATCAGTCCGCCCATAAAGTAATATGCCTCTTTGCTGAGCCCGTATTCATCGGATTTGTCGGCAAACACATCTTTTCCCTCCTGAAACAGGGAGAAGGAAAGATGAAGACCCGATCCGTGAACTCCGGTTTTTGGTTTTGGCATAAAGGTTGCGTGAAGACCATGACGTTTTGCAATCGTACGGATAGCAAATTTGGCAGTCATCAGCTGATCTGCCGTCCGAAGTGCTGCAGCCGGACAGAAATCCAGTTCGTGCTGGCCTGCCGCTACCTCGTGGAAGGAAGACTCAACGTCGATTCCCATTTCTTCGAGAGTCAGCACCATATCGCGCCGCGCGTTTTCTCCCAGGTCCAGCGGTCCAAGATCCAGATAACCGCCTTTGTCGTGCGTTACACTCGTTGCTCCGCCGTCCTCATCGGTGTGGAACAGGAAAAATTCACACTCCGGTGAGATTTCAAACTCATAACCCATCGCTTTCGCTTCGGAAATTACCTTCTGAAGGATGGTTCGGGAACTCTTTGCATAAAGATTCCCCTCTCTATCATACACATCACAGATCAATCTTGCAACCTTTCCTTGCTGCGGACGCCACGGAAGTATTGCAAAGGTGTCGAGATCCGGGTGCAGAAACATGTCTGCTTCCTCGATGGTGACAAATCCTTCGAACGAAGAGCCATCGAAAACGCACTGATTATTCAGGGCTTTTTCCAGCTGTCCGGCGGTGATGGCCATATTTTTCATCATTCCAAACATATCGGTAAACTGCAGGCGGATAAATTCAACATCTTCTTCCTCCGCCATCTGAAGGATCGCTTCCTTCGTATACTTTGCCATATCGATTCTCTCCTTTATCAAAGACGATTCTAAACGAAAAGGGTGTTTTCACGCGGCAGGGCAGAAAGACACCTTGCGTAAAAACACCCTTGTTTTGGGCATATTATAGCAGTTTTTCGCGTGTTTTGTCAAGAAAAACTTAGAGATTCGTGTATCCCATCAGGGATTCATCGACTGCCTTTGCTGCCTCGCGTCCCTCGCGGATCGCCCATACGACCAGGGACTGGCCGCGGTGCATATCGCCTGCGGTGAAGACATTTTCTTTTGTTGTCTGGTATTTTCCGTCATCTGTCTTCACGTTGGTGCGCTGGTTGACTTCCACTTTAAATGCATCGGTCACATATTTCTGGGATCCTAAAAAGCCTGCTGCAATAAGAACGAGATCTGCCGGGAGAATCTCTTCGGTTCCCTCAACCGGAACCATCATCATGCGGCCGGATTTCTCATCTTTTTTCGGTGTCAGTTTTACGGTCTTGATCTGGCAGACTTCACCTTTTTTGTTTTTGATAAATTCCGTTACGGTTGTCTGGTAAATCCGCGGATCATGGCCGAATACGGCGATTGCCTCTTCCTGGCCGTAATCCGTCTTGCAGATCTTCGGCCACTCCGGCCACGGATTGTTCTCGGCACGCTGATCCGGTGCTTTCGGCATCATCTCAAGCTGTGTCACAGATTTGGCACCGAGACGGATGGAAGTTCCGACACAGTCATTACCGGTGTCGCCGCCTCCGATGACAACAACGTGTTTGCCCTTGGCATCGATGTAGGCATGATCCTCAAAATTGGAATCCAGAAGACTCTTCGTTACGGAAGTCAGGAAATCGACAGCAAAGTAGATGCCCTTTGCATCTCTTCCCTCTGCCTTGATATCTCTTGGATTTGCCGCACCGCAGCAGAGCAGGACACGGTCAAATTCTTTTAAGAGTTTGTCAGCTTTTACATCTTTTCCGATATCAGCATTCGTCACAAACTCGATGCCCTCGGCCTTCATCAGATCCACACGGCGGTCGATGACGCTCTTATCGAGTTTCATGTTCGGAATACCGTAGCGTAAAAGTCCGCCCACGCGGTCGCGGCGTTCAAAGACCGTAACAGAATGGCCGCGGCGGTTGAGCTGCATCGCTGCTGCAAGGCCGGAAGGACCGCTTCCTACAACGGCAACGCGTTTTCCGGTGCGCACTTTCGGCGGCTGCGGCGTAATCAGGCCGGTTGCCCATGCGTTTTCGATGATCGCGCGTTCATTTTCCTTCGTGCAGACCGGGTCTCCGTTTACGTTGCATGTACAGGCTGCTTCGCAGAGTGCCGGGCAGACACGGGAGGTAAATTCCGGAAAACAGTTTGTCTTGGTGAGGCGGCGGTATGCCTGCTCATAGTTTCCAAGATACACAAGGTCATTCCACTCCGGAACGAGGTTCTGCAGCGGACAGCCGGAGGCCATTCCCGCAATCATGGTTCCCGCCTGGCAGAACGGTACACCGCATGCCATACAGCGGGCAGCCTGCATCTGCTGTTCCTTTTTCGGGAGCTGCAGATGAAATTCCTTAAAGTTTTTGATACGCTCAAGCGGGGCAACGGTGTTTCCCGTCTTGCGCTGATATTCCATAAATCCAGTTGGCTTACCCATAATTCTTCTTCCTCCTACTTACGCATGCTTTCGTAAAATGCTTCAATCTGTGCCTGTTCGCTGCTAAGGCCCTTGTCTTCCATCTGGGCACTCAGCATCATCATGCGCTTATAGTCATTCGGAATGATCTTCTTGAATTTCGGCAGATATTCGTCAAAGTGTGTGAGAATTTCTTTACCTTTTTCAGAGCCGGTGTGTGCGACGTGTTTTTCAATCATGTTTTTCAGCTCTGCAATATCGTATTTGCTTTCTACCAGTTCAATCGAAATCATTTCCTTGTTCAAATTGCGGTACAGGTTGCTCTTTTCATCCAGGACATAAGCGATACCGCCGCTCATGCCGGCTGCAAAGTTCTTTCCGGTTGCGCCGAGGACAACGACACGGCCGCCGGTCATATACTCGCATCCATGCTCACCGACACCCTCGACAACGGCGTAAGCACCGGAGTTTCTGACACAGAAACGCTCTCCTGCGATACCGTTGATGTACGCCTCACCGCTCGTTGCGCCGTAGAGGGCAACGTTTCCGACGATGATGTTTTCTTCCGGTTTATACTTTCTTGCTTTCGGCGGGTAGACAACCAGTTTTCCGCCGGAGAGGCCTTTTCCGAAGTAATCGTTCGAATCGCCCTCAAGTTCCAGGGTCAGTCCTTTTGGAATAAATGCTCCGAAGCTCTGTCCGCCGGCACCCTTGCACTGTACGGTGTACGTATCCGGCTCCAGAGAGGTGCCGAATTTTCTGGTGATCTCGGCACCAAGAATCGTTCCCACGGTACGATCGGTGTTGGTGATCTCGACTTTGACGGTCTTCTTCTCTTTCTTATCCATTGCCGGACCGAATTTCTTTAAGAGTACCTTCTCATCCAGGGTTGCGCCAAGTTTGAAGTCGTAAACATCTTTCGGATCGAACGTTACCTTCTCGCCTGCTTTTGCAAACGGATTGTTCAGGATCTGGCTTAAGTCTACGCGGTCTGCGTGCTCGTTCGTCACTTTATCATTTCTCTTTAAGAGGTCGGAACGGCCGACCATCTCGTCAACGGTGCGGAAGCCAAGTTTTGCCATGTATTCCCGCATCTCTTCTGCGATGAAGTGCATGAAGTTGATGACGTACTCCGGTTTGCCGCGGAAACGTTTGCGCAGCTCCGGGTTCTGGGTTGCAATACCCATCGGGCAGGTATCGAGGTTGCAGACACGCATCATAACGCATCCCATCGTTACAAGCGGTGCGGTCGCAAAACCGAATTCCTCGGCGCCAAGGAGTGCTGCAATCACAACGTCACGGCCGCTCATCAGCTTACCATCAGTCTCGATCATGACACGGTTGCGGAGGCCGTTTTTGATCAGCGTCTGATGGGTCTCGGCAAGGCCTAACTCCCATGGAAGTCCTGCATTGTGGATGGAACTTCTCGGTGCTGCTCCCGTTCCTCCATCATATCCGGAAATCAGGATAACCTGTGCTCCGGCTTTTGCAACACCTGCTGCGACAGTACCAACACCTGCTTCGGATACCAGTTTAACGGAGATTCTTGCATTCACATTCGAGTTTTTCAGGTCATAAATCAGCTGTGCAAGGTCCTCGATGGAGTAGATGTCGTGGTGCGGCGGCGGGGAAATCAGGGATACACCCGGTGTGGAGTGACGTGTTTTTGCAATCCACGGGTAAACCTTTCCGGCCGGTAAGTGGCCGCCCTCGCCCGGTTTTGCACCCTGGGCCATCTTGATCTGGATCTCTTTTGCACTGACAAGGTATTTGCTGGTAACGCCGAATCTTCCCGATGCTACCTGTTTGATCGCGGAGCATCTCTCCGGGGATTCGAGACGGTCATCACTCTCACCGCCCTCACCAGTGTTGGATTTTCCATGCAGACGGTTCATGGCAATTGCCAGTGTCTCATGTGCCTCCTGGGAAATAGAACCGTAGGACATCGCACCTGTTTTGAATCGTTTTACGATAGAATCTACGCTCTCAACTTCTTCGAGCGGAACGCCCTGCTCCGGATAATCGAAGTCCATCAGGCTCCGCAGATAGCCGCTCTCCTCGCTGTCGACCATTGCTGTGTACTCTTTGAACATCTTGTAGTCGCCGCGTCTTGTGGACTCCTGCAGTGTATGAATGGTGCGCGGATTGTAGCGGTGCTCCTCGCCCTGGCTTCTCGATTTATGACGGCCGATACTGTCCAGTGTCAGATCGGTAGACAGCTCCAGCGGATCGAATGCCTGGGAATGACGCTCATCGACATCTTTTGCAATGTCTTCCAAGGTAATACCGCCGACACGGCTGACCGTACCGGTGAAGTATTTGTCGATGACATCTGCTGAGATACCGATGGCCTCGAAGATCTGGGAACCCTGATACGACTGGATCGTGGAGATACCCATCTTCGCTGCGATTTTTACGATACCAGAGATGACTGCGTGGTTGTAATCTTCAACGGCTGCGTAGTAATCTTTCTTGATCATACCCTCTTCGATCAGCTCATGGATCGTGTCGAGTGCCAGATACGGGTTGATTGCGCAGGCACCGTAGCCGAGCAGTGTTGCGAAATGGTGCACCTCGCGCGGCTCGCCGGACTCCAGAATAATCGCAAGAGAAGTTCTCTTTTTCGTTTTTACCAGATGCTGATGAACCGCAGATACAGCCAGGAGGGATGGAATCGCCACATGGTTCTCATCGACACCGCGGTCAGAGAGAATCAGGATGTTGGCTCCTGCCCGGTGTGCACGGTCAACCTCGACGAAAAGGCGGTCCATCGCACGGTCAAGCGGTGCGCTCTTGTAGTAGGTGATCGGAACGGTCACTGCCTTGAAGCCTTCGACTTTCATGTTCTTGATCTTCAGCATATCGGTATTGGTCAGGATCGGATTGTTGATCTTTAATACCTGGCAGTTCTTCGGCTCCTCCTCAAGCAGGTTTCCGTCACGTCCGACGTAAACGCTTGTGGAAGTTACGATCTCCTCACGGATGCAGTCGATCGGCGGGTTCGTTACCTGTGCGAAGAGCTGTTTGAAATAGTTGAACAGCGGCTGATGCTCATGGGAGAGAACGGCAAGCGGGGTATCGATACCCATCGAAGCGGTTGCCTCGACACCGTTTAATGCCATCTTTCCGATGGAGGAACGGTACTCCTCGTAGGTGTAGCCGAACGCTTTCTGCAGGCGCATCCGCTCTTCTTTCGTGTACTCTTCGACCGGCAGATTCGGGATTTTGATATCCTTTAACTGTACCAGATAACTGTCGAGCCATTCGCCGTACGGCTGTTTCTTTGCGTAATATTCTTTGACTTCCTCATCGTTTAAGACTTTTCCCTGTACGGTGTTGACGAGAAGCATCTTGCCCGGATGGAGACGCTCTTTTAAGACGATTTTTTCTTCCGGAACTTCCAGAACACCGACCTCAGAGGAGAGGATCAGAAATCCATCGTTAGTGATGTAGTAACGGGAAGGACGAAGACCGTTGCGGTCAAGCACTGCTCCCATCACATCTCCGTCGGAGAACAGGATCGATGCCGGTCCGTCCCACGGCTCCATCATCGTTGCATAATACTGATAGAAATCACGTTTCTCCTGGGAAATCGTATCGTTGTTTGCCCATGGCTCCGGGATCGTGATCATGACAGCCAGCGGAAGATCCATACCGCTCATGGTCAGGAACTCGAGTGTATTGTCGAGCATCGCGGAGTCAGAACCCTGTGTGTTGACAACCGGCAGCACTTTATGAAGTTCATCCTGCAGCATCGGGGAAGACATCGTCTCCTCACGGGCCAGCATCTTGTCAGCATTTCCGCGGATGGTGTTGATCTCACCGTTGTGTACGATGAAACGGTTCGGATGTGCTCTTTCCCAGCTCGGGTTGGTGTTTGTACTGAACCGTGAATGCACCATGGCGATGGCAGATTCATAATCTGTATCCTGCAGATCACGGAAGAAAGTGCGGAGCTGTCCTACGAGGAACATACCTTTGTATACGATGGTACGGCTGGAAAGGGATGGCACATAGGTGTTGTCGTTGCTCTGTTCGAAAACACGGCGTACGACGTACAGACGACGGTCGAAAGCGATTCCCTTTTCCACATCCTCCGGTTTTTTGATGAATGCCTGCATGATGTAAGGCATACACTCTCTTGCCTTATGGCCGAGAACTTCCGGAACGGTCGGCACGGTTCTCCATCCAAGGAGTTCCAGTCCCTCTTTTTCCACGATGATCTCAAACATCTTTTTTGCCTGGTTCCGTTTCAGCTCATTTTGTGGGAAGAAGAATACGCCGACGCCGTATTCCCGTTCTCCGCCTAATGAAAAACCGAGGGTCAAACAGGCTTTGGAAAAGAATTTGTGCGATATCTGCAACAAGATTCCTACTCCGTCTCCTGTTTTACCCTCGGCGTCTTTGCCGGCTCTATGTTCAAGATTTTCTACGATTTTTAATGCGTTTTCTACGGTCGCATGGGATTTTTCACCTTTGATGTTCACGACTGCTCCGATACCGCAGTTGTCGTGTTCAAAGGAAGAACGGTACAGCCCTTCTTCTCCCATGACACGCTCTTTACTCTGTGTCATACGGCTTCCCTTCCTTTACCTTTTCTTATTTTCGGTTCTCTTTTGTTTTCCAGAAAAGAATGGAGGGGAACATTTCATTCCCCGCCGTTCTTTTTGGATTGCCCTTACTATACTCTATTTTTTTCATCCTGTAAAGAGCAAATTTAATTTTTATATAATTTTTTACAATTTTTCTTTACTTTCTTAGGTTATTGCTGCATTTTACATAATTTTCTACACTTTCGATCCATTATTTCGCTGCATGGTACTCGGCTGCTGCTGCAATCAGGCCGCGGAACAGCGGATGCGGACGGTTCGGACGGGATTTGAACTCCGGATGTGCCTGCGTTGCGATGTAGAACGGATGATCTGAAAGTTCTACCATCTCAACGATTCTTCCGTCCGGAGAAACACCGGAGAGAACCATGCCGTTTTCGGTCAGTGCTTTCCGGAAATCGTTGTTTACTTCATAGCGGTGGCGGTGACGCTCGGAAATCTCTTTCTCACCGTACAGCTCCTGTGCCTTCGATCCGTCTGCCAGGACGCATGGATATGCGCCGAGACGTAACGTACCGCCGATATCCTCGATTCCATCCTGATCCGGCATCAGTGCGATCACCGGGTGCATGGTGTTCGGGTTCATCTCGATGCTGTGTGCGTCGTGGTAACCGAGAACGTTTCTTGCATATTCAACAATCGTCAGCTGCATGCCGAGGCAGAGGCCGAGGAACGGAATCTTGTTCTCTCTTGCATATCGAATCGCTGTGATCATGCCTTCGATACCGCGGTTTCCGAATCCGCCCGGTACCAGAACACCGTCCACATCGCTCAGATACTCTGCCACGTTCTCCTCGGTTACCAGCTCGGAATCCACCCATTTCAGGTGTACGTTTGCATGGCTTGCAATTCCGCCGTGTTTTAATGCCTCAACAACGCTCAGGTATGCATCATGCAGCTGGATATACTTTCCGACGAGCGCAATCGTCACCTCTTTGTTCGGATGGCGGAGTGCTTCTACCATATGGGTCCAGTCGGACAGATCCGGTTCCGGGCATGGAAGGTGAAGGCTCTCGCAGACAACCTGCGCCAGGTTCTCTTTCTCCATGGCAAGCGGAGCTTCATACAGATACTCCACGTCCAGGTTCTGCAGAACATGGCTTGACGGAACGTTGCAGAACAGAGCAATTTTATCTTTGATCTCAGTGGTCAGCGGATGCTCGGACCGACATACGATGACATCCGGCTGAATACCGATTCCCTGCAGCTCTTTTACGCTCGCCTGCGTCGGTTTTGTTTTCATTTCACCGGAAGCTTTCAGATATGGAATCAGGGTAACGTGGATCAGAATGGCGTTCTCGTGTCCGACGTCATGCTGGAACTGGCGGATTGCCTCCAAAAACGGCTGGCTCTCGATATCGCCGACGGTTCCGCCGACCTCAATGATGGCAATACGCTCCTCGTCTACTTCTTTTCCGCGGTAGAAACGGCTCTTGATTTCGTTTGTAATGTGCGGAATGACCTGTACGGTGCCTCCGCCGAAATCACCGTGGCGTTCTTTCTGCAGAACAGACCAGTATACTTTTCCGGTCGTCACGTTGGAATTTTTATCCAGGCTCTCGTCGATGAAACGCTCGTAGTGGCCGAGATCGAGGTCTGTCTCTGTGCCGTCATCGGTAACGAAAACCTCGCCGTGCTGAATCGGGTTCATCGTACCCGGGTCAACGTTGATGTACGGGTCAAATTTCTGCATCGTCACTTTGTATCCTCGGGCTTTTAAAAGCCGTCCAAGGGACGCCGCCGTGATTCCCTTTCCAAGGCCAGAGACTACTCCGCCTGTCACAAAGACATATTTTACTGCCATATTGATTTCCTCCTGCTTTTCTCTTCTGATATTTTCTTTTCCGTCACAAGTTTCTCTAAAAGGAAATGTCGCCTGCCGGCGACATCTCTATGATGAAAGCCAGTTACTCCGCGCCTGCGTCGCTCCCGTAACTGCTGACAACATTCGTAATCCGGGCTATCGCCCTACTTACTCATGTCGTCTTGCCCGGCCAATATCTATGAATTCGCTCATGCAAGCATGGCTCATCCATAGCTGCTGTCCGGGGCTTTCATTCAAAATCAAAAACGATTATAACACATCTCGAATTTCCTGCAACTTTTTTTTACTATTTTTTATTATTTTCGACATTTTCCACGAAATCCTAAATTTCTGCACCATATTTTATACATATCACGATTTTCTTGACATCATCCGCAAAAATGAGTATGATAATCAATGTTTTTAAAACATGCAGGTCTACAACTGAAAAAAGGAGAATACCTATGCAGCCATCGTCAAACAATTGTTATGATACCGGTCTCCGGGAGGAATGTGGTGTTTTCGGCATTTACGATCTGGATGGTGCCGACGTCAGTCCTTCGATCTACTATGGCCTTTCCGCCCTGCAGCACAGAGGACAGGAGTCCTGCGGAATTGCCGTCTCTGACACCAGCGGTCCAAAGGGCCATGTGAAATCCTACAAAGGCCTTGGCCTTGTCAACGAAGTTTTCAAAGAATCCAAATTAGAAGAGCTGTCCGGCAATATCGGCATCGGCCATGTCCGGTACTCTACCACCGGTTCCACTACCGTAGAGAATGCACAGCCGCTCGTTCTGAATTATCTGAAAGGCTCCCTCGCCCTTGCGCACAACGGAAATCTGGTCAACGCTATGGAACTGCGCGAGCAGATGGAAAACACCGGCGCAATTTTTCACACTTCGATTGACTCTGAAATCATCGCCTACGGTATTGCGCGGGAACGCGTTCATTCCAAAACGGTAGAAGAAGCGATTCTACGCACGGTAAAAGAAATCCGCGGCGCCTATGCCCTTGTCATCATGAGCCCGAGAAAACTCATCGGCGTGCGCGACCCATATGGCTTAAAACCGCTCTGCATCGGAAAGCGGGACAACGCCTGGGTTCTCGCCTCGGAAAGCTGCGCCCTCACTTCGATCGGCGCCGAATTCGTCCGCGATGTCGCTCCGGGAGAAATTGTAACGTTTGACAAAACCGGAAATCTGAAATCCGAATTTATGCCGGTTGACGTAAAAAAAGCGCATTGTATTTTTGAATATATTTATTTTGCCCGCCTCGACAGCAAAATAGACAATATCAGTGTCTACGAAGCCAGAATCCGCGGCGGTGCAACTCTCGCAAAGACCTACCCGGTTGATGCAGACCTCGTCTGTGGTGTCCCGGACTCCGGACTTGCCTCCGCAAAGGGCTATTCCGAAGAATCCGGCATCCCGTTCGGTCTTGCGTTCCACAAAAACAGCTATGTCGGCCGTACCTTCATCAAGCCGACCCAGAAGGAACGGGAATCCAGCGTCAAAATCAAGCTGAGCGTTCTCGAATCTGTTGTAAAAGGAAAACGGATCGTGCTCGTCGACGACTCCATTGTCCGTGGAACAACGATTTCCAACCTGATCACGATGCTTCGCAAAGCCGGCGCGACCGAAGTCCATGTCCGTATCAGCTCTCCGCCGTTCCTGTATCCGTGCTATTTCGGCACCGATGTTCCTTCGAACAAACAGCTGATCGCAAGCTCTCACTCCACGGAGGAGATCCGTCAGCAGATCGGAGCCGACTCTCTTGGCTACATGCCGATCGATGAACTCCAGAACATGGTCGGCGATCTGCCGATCTGCCGTGCATGCTTCGACAGCCATTACCCAATGGAAGTACCGAAACAGGATATCAGCGCTCTTCTCGAAAGCTGATTCTATTTCGTCCCCTTTACCGCGCAGACACTGCGTCAGGTAAGGGGGGCTTTTTTGTTTCATGCATACTTTGACGTAATGTTTGCATACAATAGCATCAAAAACAAAGGATCTCTTTATGGATCTTACAGACATCATTTATTCCAACGATTACATCAACATTCTGATCCAGAATTACGTGGCACAGTCCGAGCGGTACCAGATGCTGTTTCCGGAGTCAAGTGCTCTTCTTACGCTGAACCCACAGTATTCCGTTCTCTTTCTCGAGCGGAGTCTGCTGCCGGAAAATCTCTTCGGCGCAGTTCCCTTTACCGGGCTTCCAAAACTTTTTACGCCGCTCTCCACGCTCTCACTGGAAGTCTCCGGGATTGTCCAGACGCAGAATCTCTACGGTGGCGGATATACAGGCAAAAATGTAATCTTCGGTTTTCTGGACACCGGCATTGATTACCGCCACCCCGCATTTCTGCATGCCAACGGACAGAGCCGGATTCTCGCCGTCTGGGATCAGACGGACCGGACGGGAACGCCGCCGGCGCAGTTTCCTTACGGCAGTCTCTATACCAAGTCCAATCTCGACGCGGCACTTGAAAGCGGCAATCCACTCTCCCTTGTTCCCGTCACCGATCCCGACGGGCACGGCACGTATGTCGCAGGCGTGGCCGGCGGTACTCCGGATGCCTCCGCCGGATTTCTCGGCGCCGCACCGGAGGCAGATTTTGCCGTTGTTAAATTAAAACCCGCCAAACAGAATCTGAAAGATTTTTATCTTGTGTCCTCCAATGCTCCCGTCTTCGAGGAAGATGACCTGCTCTCCGCCATGCACTTTCTGAATGAAACCGCAGCTGCGGAAGGAAAACCGCTCGTCCTCTGTCTGGCACTCGGGACGAATCAGGGCAGCCACTCCGGCACGCTCCCCGTTTCTCTGACCTTGGCGCGCTACGGCAACACGCCTGGTGTGATCCCCGTCTGCGCGACCGGCAACGAAGGAAATGCAGCACACCATTATTATGGCTCTGTATCCGAAACTTACACCCCGAAAAATGTAGAGTTTCTCGTTTCTGAAGGAAACCGCGGTTTCACCCTGGAACTCTGGGGACAGGCTCCACAGCTTTTTTCTGTCGGTTTCCGCTCTCCCGGCGGCGAGACGATTCCGCGGATTCCCGTCTCTTTGAATCAGGAACAGCGGATCACCTTCGTTCTGGAGCGCACCGTGATCTACGTCAACTACGAAGTGGTCCAGGCCACGACCGGCAGCCAGCTCATTCTGATCCGCATGCTGGATCCGACCCCCGGTATCTGGACGCTTCAGGTTTACCGCGCTTTTCCATCGCCGCCGGATTTCCACATCTGGCTCCCGATCACCGGATTTTCCACCTCCGATGTGACATTTCTGGAACCGGATCCGTACACGACACTGACGACACCTTCTGCCACGGTTCCTGTTCTTTCTCCCTCCACGTATCAGGCAGCAAACAACAGTTTTTCCCCGGAATCCGGCCGCGGCTTTACCCGGCTTGGTGAAATCAAGCCCGACTTTGCCGCTCCCGGCGTCTCCGTTACCGGACCGGGACCGGCCGGCTCCTATGTAAGCTTCAGCGGTTCGAGTGCGTCCGCCGCCATTACATCCGGCGCCGCTGCTCTTTTTCTGCAATGGGGCATCCAGCGCACTCCCGCCCGCTATTTCACGGCACAGGAGGTAAAAAACTACCTGATCCGCGGTGCAGACCGAACTGATACTATTACGTATCCGAGCAGAGAATGGGGATATGGCCGATTACAGTTATATCAAAGCTTCACAAGCCTTATGACAAACTGATTTTCCCGCTCACAGGTTTGCTTCTATGGTATATCCGTTTGTTGATGCAAACTTTTAATGTGCAAGTGCCTTGTTTTTGATTGTTTTCCGTTGTATCATTACGTATTATCATTATATTTATAAAACTAAAAGGGGGATTCCTGACTATGAATTACGAACGCTTGAACGATCTTCGCCTTCTTGGACTTACGATTGCCTACTACCGAAGAGCAAAAGGAATGACGCAGGCCGAACTTGCCGAGGCGGTACATATCAGTCGTACCCATATGAGCAACATCGAAGCGCCAAATACAAAAACCTCTATTTCGTTGAATCTTCTGTTCGATATCGCTGAGGCACTTGACATTCCGGTGAAAGAGCTTTTTGATTTTCAGGGACGCAGTCTGTAGGGTCTTTGAATTTTTCTCTTTAAGAGTAACCCCGCCCGGCAGTTTTTCATATCATGAATTGTAAGCAAAATGATTCCTTTGGAGGAACAAACATGAGTGATTTAGCTGCTACAAACTGTGGATGCGGATGTGACAACGGCTGTGGCTGCGATAATGGATGCGGTGTTTCCAACAACAACCTGTTCGGAAACAATGGCTGCAGTATTATCTGGATTCTGCTTCTCCTCTCCTGCTGCGGCGGATGTGGATGTGGAAACAACAACAATGGCTGCAATTCCGACTGCTGGCTCGTTCTGATTCTTCTGTTCTGCTGCGGCGGATGGAACAACAACGGCTGTGGATGCGGCAACAGCAATAACTGTGGATGCGGCTGCTGACCTTTTTTCAGTCTTCCCAGATGTTCGGGCAGAAAAAGCCCCGGGTGCGGATCAACCGCCCCGGGGCTTTTTTTCACCAGAATTCTCTTTCAGCGAAACCGTTTCGGTTTCCGTGCTTCTCTTTCCCGCTTTTCCATCTCTTCTCTTTTTTCTTTTT
>ENA-OQKV01000462-OQKV01000462.1-human-gut-metagenome-genome-assembly--contig:-NODE-462-length-15348-cov-4.317325_pt1 | contig 15348 bp, 14 predicted proteins | sample MGYA00242655_ERZ504811 | MGnify/ENA primary metagenome ERZ504811 (study PRJEB26092, sample SAMD00036406) | human gut metagenome | host: Homo sapiens | study: EMG produced TPA metagenomics assembly of...
AAGCATGGACGCCCCCGAAAAGGAGAGCGTCCATGCTTCTTGCTGTATCCGAATGGAGGAGATTGCGAAATCAGTGATTGTCCGGGCAGACGATTTCCAGCATCTGATCGAAAACCTCTTCCATCTGTCGCACCAGTGTGAACTGGGTGCGGGCACGGTCGAGGTTGTGGTTCGGGCGGGCAATATGGAAATAATGGTCGCCCTCCAGATAGTCGGTCAGGAAACGGATGCCGCATTCCAGCGTCATGAGCTTAGCACCCCAGGCAAGACTTCTTTTTTCAGCTGTGTGCATGGTGGAGCCAGCAGTAGAAAGATAGCCTTTGGCAAACACTTCATACAGATGCAGGTCAAAGTGGACTTTGCTCTGGTCTGGTTCATCCTCGGCGCAGTCGTTGGCACCGGTGCGGATGGAATCACCGAAATCATAAGCCGAAAGACCCGGCATCACGGTGTCGAGGTCAATGACACAGATGCCTTTGCCAGTGGCTTCATCGAGCAGAACATTGTTGATTTTGGTATCATTATGGGTGACACGCAGCGGGATCTCACCAGCAGCCAGCTGATCCAGCAGAACGTGGCAGTCCTTTTCCCGTGCATGGATAAAAGCAATCTCCGGCGCAATGGTTTTGACTCGACCCAGTGCATCGGCTGCAAGCGCTTTTTCAAAGTTTGCGTAACGGTTGGGCGTATCGTGAAAACGGGCAATGGTTTCGTGGAGGGTTGAAGCAGGATAATCGGCCAGCTGGTTCTGGAACTTGCCCAGTGTTTCTGCCACAGTGCGGAAGTCTGCCTCACAGCCGACCTGTTGCAGACAGACGGTATTCTCTACAAAATCATAGGCTCTCCAGGCGTTGCCTTCAGAATCAATATAGTACGCTGCGCCGGACAGAGTGGGAATGACGTTCAGGCATTCCCGGCTAGGATCGCCGCCCTCTGCCTGAATCTTTGTCCGTAAATGCCGGGTCACGCCACAGATGTTTTCCATCAGTCCTGCTGGATCGGTGAATGTATCGGTGTTGATGCGCTGTAAGATAAAGCGTTTGGTATGATTGGCCCGCCAGACCACAAAGGTGTCATTGATGTGGCCCTCACCATAGTGGTGTGGATCGCAGACCATCGGCCCACCAAAATCAAAGGCGGATGCAGCAGCGCAGAGAATGGGTTCGGTGACAGGTTTCATTTGAAGTTCCTTGTTTCTTTTTATCTTTCATGCCGTTTTGCCGGGGCAGGGCGTTGTCCCTGCCGTACCTGACGGCGGTATTCGTTGGGAGTCAGCCCCTCCGCTTTGCGGAAGCACTGGGAAAAATAGCTGGGGGACGAAAAGCCCATCAGTTCGCTGATCTGAGCCAAGCTGTAACCTGTATTGCCCAGCATATATTTGCTTTCCTCAATGCGGCGGCAATTCAGATAGGTGATGGGAGAGATGCCGTACTCTTTTTGAAAGGTGTGGGCCAGATAATACTTATTGATGTGTGCGATCTCTGCCAGACGGTCAAGTGAGATGTCCTCCCGGAAGTTGCTGTCCAGATATCGCTTGATCTCTACACACTCCCGGCTGTCAGACCGTGGCGTTTCTTCCACCTGCAAAGAGAGCGTTGTGCAGCGTACCAGCCAGATCAGCAGCACCTCCAGCAAGTCCTGACAGACGGTTTCGCAGCCATCCAGACTGCGGTCGGCTTCGGCAAGCAGCATATGCAGCAGAGTGACCATCCGTTCCCGGTTTTCACGGCAGTTGAAGATAGCATAAGAAGAATCAGCCTTGCCGAATAAGATCTCAATGCCAGCCACACCCAGAACGATATATTCAAGCGGTGAAGCGTTCAGACTCAATTCCGTGTGCTCCACCTGGGGGTTCACGATGACCATGTCGTCGGGCTTTACCGGAAACAGCTGCCCGGCAAGGTAGAACTGACCTTCACCGCTGAGGCAGTAGAACAGCTCCGTGCAGGAGTGGGTGTGGGTGGTGCTGTTCCAGTCACCGCCAAACCGACTTTTGCTGATGTACAGCAGCCGGAAGGACTCCCGGGGGGCAGGGGCGTGCTGGATATCAAAGCGTTCGGTGCTCATAACAGGCTCCTTTACAGCGAAACGCAATAAACATAAAAATAAAAACAAGAGACTAAAAATATAATCGCAAAAACCGATGCGTTGAATCGTGCGTTTTTCTCATTATAGGGGCAAAGAAGAAAAAATGCAAGCCTTGATTTTGGACAGGATAAATATTTTTGATGCCGTTAAAGAATGAAAATATGTCAAACCGGTTACAAACGGGAAGAATGTACCAAAACAGACGGGACGAATTTAGCGCTTTTGCTGAAAGAAATTTCTAAAAAGCAAGATTTATAAAAAACGAAACAACAAACCCCTTGTTCGAGAAGACGAAAAAACTTATATTGGAGACAGAAAAACACACAGCCCTCCCGGGCAGAACCTGTTTGCCCCGGCTGTGTTTGAACGAGATCAAATGATGGAGGATACACTATGAAACGCATTTCTCGTCGCAATTTCCTGAAAGTGGCTGGCGTGGGTGCCGCTGCACTGGGCCTGGCCGCCTGCGGCGGTTCTTCCAGCTCTACCGCCCCCAGCACCGCATCTTCCGCTGCTTCTGCTGCAGCTGAGGATGTGACCATCAAGGTTGCTGCCATCGAGACTGGCTACGGTGCTGAGATGTGGAAAAAGGTCACCGAGGCCTTTACCGCCCAGACCGGCATCAAGGTGGACCTGACCACCGACAAAAAGCTGGAGGACGTCATCGGCCCCTCCATGCAGGGCGGCGACTACCCCGACGTGGTCCATCTGGCCACCGGCCGTGAAGCTGCCCTGACCGAGCAGTTCATCAAGGGCAACCTGATCGCCGACATCACCGATGTGCTGAGCATGACCGTGCCCGGCGAGAGCAAGAAGGTGAGCGAGAAGATCGCCGGCGGCTTTACCGACACCTCCCTGACCAACCCCTACGGCGACGGCAAAACCTATCTGGCTCCCATGTTCTACAGCCCCTGCGGCCTGTTCTACAACGCCGGTTTCCTGAAGGAAAAGGGCTGGGACGTGCCCAAGACCTGGGACGAGATGTGGGCACTGGGCGACAAGGCTGCCGCTGAGGGCACCTACCTGTTCACCTACCCCACCACCGGCTACTTCGACGCCTTCTTCTATGCGCTGATGTACGCTGCCGGCGGCCCGGAGTTCTTCAACAAGGCCACCCACTACACCGAGGGCATCTGGGACACCCCCGAAGCAAAGACCTGCTTTGATATCGTGGCAAAGCTGGCTTCCTACACCAACCCCATCACCCCCGCACAGGCCAACGATCAGGACTTTACCCAGAACCAGCAGCTGGTGCTGGACAACAAGGCTTTGTTCATGCCCAACGGCACCTGGATCGTGGGCGAGATGGCCGAGGCTCCCCGTGCAGACGGCTTTGAGTGGGGCATGACCGCCCTGCCCGCTGTCAAGGCCGGCGGCGATGGTTACAGCTACACCTGGTTCGAGCAGGCATGGATCCCCGCCGGTGCCGAGCATCAGGATGCCGCCAAGCAGTTCGTAGCTTACCTGTACAGCGACGAAGCCTGCAAGCTGTTTGCCGAGAGCGGCGCTATCCAGCCTGTGCTGGGCATCGCCGACAGTCTGGAAGGCGACAACAAGATGTTCTACTCCATCTACGACAACGGCGCAAAGGCCGCCATGGGCAACTTTGCAGCCTTCAGTGCCATCCCCGGCGTGGAAGTGCGCACCGTGTTCTTCGACCCTGTCAACTCTCTGGTGTCCGGCAGCATGACCGAGCAGCAGTGGATCGACGGCATCAAGTCCGCCAGCGACCAGATGCGCGCCAACATCATCGAGTAATTAAGCCCTGCCCAGCGGGGCGGTTTTTACCGCCTCCGCTTTTTTGGGCTGTACAGTACCATCAAGAAAGGAGCGGTCAATCCCCTATGAGAACGGATAAAAGCCGCAAACGGTTCGTATTCCTCTGTGTGGCACCGGCTACCATCCTGTTTTTCCTCTTTATGATCCTGCCCACCCTCAACGTGTTCCGCATGAGTTTGTATGAGCGGGGTGCCTATTCTCCCAACGAGACCTTTGTGGGGCTTAAAAACTTCCAGCATCTGCTGCGGGACGCCCAGTTCATCCGCTCCATGCAGAATATGATCCTGCTGGTGGTAACGGTCACCCTGATCACCTTCGCCTTTGCACTGGTATTTGCCGCCATCCTCACCCGGGAGAAGATCAAAGGCCAGAACTTTTTCCGCATCATCTTCTACATCCCCAACATCCTGTCGGTGGTCGTCATCTCCGGCATCTTCTCTGCCATCTATAAGCCGGAAAACGGCATGCTGAACAGCATCATCGGCCTGTTCCGCAACATGAGCGACCCCATCCTGTGGAAGGGCGAAAAACTGGTCATCCCCTCCATCATCATTGCCATGGTGTGGCAGGCCATCGGCTACTACATGGTCATGTACATGGCCTCCATGTCTGCCGTGCCCATCAGCCTGTACGAGAGCGCCAATCTGGACGGTGCCGGGCGGCTGACCCAGTTCTTCCAGATCACCATCCCCCTCATCTGGACGAATATCCGCACCACCCTCACCTTCTTTATCATCTCCACCATCAACATGGCCTTCCTCTTCGTCAAGGCCATGACCAGCGGCGGGCCCAACGGCGCATCGGATGTGGCGCTGAGCTATATGTACAGCCAGAAAGACGCTGGCCTGTATGGTTACAGTATGGCCATCGGCGTGGTAATCTTCCTGTTCTCGTTTGCCCTGTCCGCCTGTGTCAACAAGGTTACCAACCGCGATACGCTGGAATTTTAAGGAGGGAAGAAGATGCAGAATACCACCGAAAAATCTTCCCGCTCTGCGGAAGGTCTGTACAAGTTTTTCATCTATTTTGTGCTGGTTCTGCTGGCCGTTACCATCATCGTGCCGGTGGCATGGGTGTTCATGGCCTCCATCAAGCAGAATGCAGAGTTCTACGGCAACCCGTGGGCACTGCCCGCCGGGTTCTACTGGCAGAACTTTGTCAACGCATGGAACGGCGCGAAAATGGGCGAATATATGCTCAACTCGGTCATCGTCACCGCGCTGGCTCTGGCGCTGCTGCTGGTCGTTGCCCTGCCCGCCGCCTACTGCCTGTCCCGCTTTCACTTCAAGGGGTGCAAGGTGCTGAACACCCTGTTCATGGCGGGCTTGTTCATCAACGTGAACTACATCGTGGTGCCCATCTTTCTGATGCTGCGGGACGGCGATGTGTGGCTGAAAAGCCACTTCGGCAGCGGCTTTCTGCTGAACAATCTGGTGGTGCTGGCGGTGGTGTACGCCGCCACCGCGCTGCCCTTTACCATCTACCTGCTGTCGGGCTACTTTGCCACCCTGCCCCACGATTTTGAGGAGGCCGCCTATATCGACGGTGCAAGCTATTTTTCCACCATGACCCGCATCATCTTCCCCATGGCAAAGCCCTCCATCATCACCATTATCCTGTTCAACTTCCTGTCCTTCTGGAACGAGTATATCATCTCCATGACCCTGATGAGTTCCACCAAGGCGCCCCGCACCCTGCCGGTAGGTCTTTTGAACCTGATGCAGGCGCAGCAGAGCGCCGCCCAGTACGGTACCATGTACGCAGGTCTTGTGCTGGTAATGCTGCCCACCCTGATCTTGTACATCTGCGTGCAGCGGCAGCTGACGCAGGGCATGACCGTGGGCGGCCTGAAAGGTTAAGGTGACAGACGATGAAAGCATATTGGAAAAACCATCCCGCCCTGCGCATGATCCTGATGCTGGTGCTGTTCGTACTGGCACTGGTGCTGGTGGTGTCCGGCTGGAAAATGACCGGACAGCTGGCAGGGCTTGGCATCATGCTGGTGGGCGTAGCACTGCTGCTGGCTGTGCTGGCACTGTATAACGCCGCCTACGATTGACCCCCTACGATTCAAAGAGAGGTAAAGGAGAGTTTCCCATGGACGAATTGAGAAAGACCGGGCGCGTGACCATTCCCACAGACCTGGACGTTGTGCCCGAAACGCTGGAGATCTTAAAAAAGTGGGGTGCTGATGCCATCCGCGACTGCGACGGCACCGACTTCCCGCAGCAGCTCAAGGATGCGGACGCCAAGATCTACTCCACCTACTATACCACCCGCAAGGACAACGCATGGGCAAAGGCAAACCCGGACGAGGTGCAGCAGTGCTACATCATGACCGGCTTCTACACCGCACCCGGCGACACCGTGACCATCCCGCTGATGAAGGGCATCAGCCCGGAGCTGATGCAGGTGAACACCAACGACGACATCACCCGCTGGTGGGAGGTCATGGATCGAACCACCGGTCAGCCCGTGCCGCCGGAGCAGTGGAGCTACGCCGACGGCAGTGTGACCGTACAGGCCGTACCGTTCCATGAGTATACCGTCAGTTTTCTGGCTTACCTCATCTGGGACCCGGTGCATATGTACAACGCTACCACCAACGGCTGGACGAATTTTGAGCACCAGATCACCTTTGACGTGCGTCAGCCCAAGACCCACAAGTATTCCATGGAGCGCCTGCGCAAGTTCATTGCAGAGCACCCCTATGTTAACGTCATCCGCTACACCACCTTCTTCCACCAGTTCACCCTGATCTTCGACGAGCTGAAGCGGGAGAAGTTCGTGGACTGGTATGGATACTCTGCTTCGGTCAGCCCTTATATCCTCAACCAGTTTGAGCAGGAAGTGGGCTACAAGTTCCGCCCGGAGTACATCATCGATCAGGGCTACTATAACAACCAGTACCGGGTGCCCAGCAAGGAATTCCGGGATTTTCAGGCCTTCCAGCGCCGCGAGGTGGCAAAGCTTGCCAAGGAGATGGTGGACATCACCCACGCGTGCGGGTGCGAAGCCATGATGTTCCTCGGCGATCACTGGATCGGCACCGAACCTTTCATGCCGGAGTTCCAAGACCATCGGACTGGATGCCGTAGTGGGCAGTGTGGGCAACGGCTCCACCCTGCGCCTGATCTCTGACATTGAGGGCGTGAAGTACACCGAGGGCCGTTTCCTGCCGTACTTCTTCCCCGACACCTTCCACGAGGGCGGCGACCCGGTGCGGGAAGCCAAGGAGAACTGGGTTACAGCCCGCCGCGCTATCCTGCGCAAGCCCATCGACCGCATCGGCTATGGCGGCTATCTGAAACTGGCCTTGCAGTTCCCGGAGTTCGTGGACTACGTGGAGAGCGTCTGCAACGAGTTCCGCGAACTGTACGAGAACATCAAGGGCACCACACCCTACTGTGTCAAGCGGGTGGCCGTGCTGAACTGTTGGGGTAAAATGCGGGCTTGGGGCTGTCACATGGTGCATCACGCCCTCTATTACAAGCAGAACTATAGCTATGCCGGTGTCATTGAGATGCTGTCCGGTGCGCCCTTTGATGTGAAGTTTATCAGCTTTGATGATATCAAGAACGACCCGCATCTGCTGGATTCGTTGGATGTCATTATCAATGTCGGCGATGCCGACACCGCCCATACCGGCGGCATCTGGTGGGAAGACCCGGAGATCTCCTCCGCTATCCGCAAGTTCGTCTGGAACGGCGGCGGCTTTATCGGCGTGGGCGAGCCCTCCGGTCACCCGTATCAGGGGCACATTTTCCAGCTTGCCACTGTGTTGGGCGTGGAGGAGGAAAACGGCTTCACCCTGAACTACGACAAATACAACTGGGAGGAGCACCCCGACCACTTTATCCTGCAGGACGCCGACCAACCCGTGGACTTTGGCGAGGGCAAAAAGAACATCTACGCCCTTGAGGGCACCGAGGTGCTGGTGCAGCGAAACAAGGAAGTACAGATGGCCGCCCACGACTTCGGCAAGGGGCGCGCCGTGTACATCAGCGGCGTGCCGTACAGCTTTGCCAACAGCCGTACCCTGTACCGTGCTATCCTGTGGAGCGCCCACAGTGAGGAAGAGCTGCATACATGGTTCAGCTCCAACTACAACGTGGAGGTGCACGCCTACGTCAAAAACGGCAAGTACTGCGTGGTGAACAACACCTACGAGCCGCAGGACACCACCGTTTACACCACAGACGGCAGCAGCTTTGCTCTGCATCTGGATGCCAACGAGATCAAGTGGTATGAGATCTAAGTTCTCCTTTTCATAAACGAACACAACGGGCAGCTCTGTTATCAGAGCCGCCCGTTGTGTTTGCTGTATCTGCCGATAACTCAACCTGCGTCAATCGAACGCTGCAATGGAGATGGCTGGAAACGCAGAAATTCAGTAATGCAAGCGTAATAGACCTGCAGAAAAAAGAAACTGCCCGTGCGAGTATGCGTAAGATGGTGAAGCACTTGCTGAAAAAATATAAGTATGCGCCAACGTCAAGCGGCGTAAGGGCTGCAACAAAAAGACCGTGCAGAAGGACTGGCTGGAAGATCTGGTCGTCCGGGAGACGATGAAGCTGATTCAGGACGATGCGGTGATCGACAAGATCGTTCAACTGGTCATGGATGTCCAGAATCAGGAAAATACCACGATCCCGCTGCTGGAAAAGCAACTGCGAGAGGTCAACAAAAAGCTGGACAACCTGATGAAGGCAATCGAGGACGGCTTGTACACCCGGACAATGAAAGAGCGTCTGGAAGCGCTGGAAATCCAGAAAGATGAACTGACTGCAAAATTGCAGACGAAAAGTTGAAGAAGCCCAGCTTCAATGAGGATTTCATCCGATTCTGGCTGATGAAATTTAGAAAGTTCGATATTTCGCGGAAAAAGCAGCGGAAAGCGCTGATTGAAATTTTTGTAAATGCCATTTTCCTGTACGATGACCGGATGCTGATCACGTTCAACTACAAGGATGGCACCAAACCGTCCGTTTTGAGGACACTCTGACCGCTGATTGCGGAGAAAAAAAGTTTGCGTTTGCGAAGCAACGAAAGCCCCAGTGGAGCTTTTTTGTTTGCCCACAGCGTGGTCAGAAAATGAAAAAAGAATGCAAAATGCGGTGCGCTTGAAAAAATGTCAGGACGGGATTTTTGTAAAAAATGTAGAATATCTTGCCGGAAACTGTGCATTCTCTCCAACAAAAACTGCCCAAACGTGTTGATATTGAGAAAAAAGCTTCACAAACGTTTACAAAAGGGTAACAGGTTGGTATACTTTATGGTGGTAAACGTAACAAGCCATGGAAGCTGAAAGGAGAACCTACCCGTGAATACCGCTGCACCGTCCCGTAAAAAACTGCTGAGCCTTGTGCTGACACTGGTGTTTATGCTCACCTGCCTGCCGGCGGCCTTGGCGGTTGATCTGAACGTGGACGCAGGCTTCTACTTCAAGCAGAGCCGCGGCGGCACCTGCACACTGGCATCCGCAGCCATGATGCTGCGCCGCCGTGCCTATTTTGACGGCCTGACCGACTGGTCCACTGTGACCGAGAACAGTGTCCGTTCCACGGCATGGTCCAACGGGCTTTCCCACAGCTTTACATATAAGGAGATGCAGGTGGGCTACGGCACACTGCCCTCCCGCAAACAGGAAAAAGTGCAGACCCTGATCACCCTGCTTTCGCAGCACCCGGAGGGCATCGTGCTGTATGACCGCGGCCAGCCCCATGCAGTGCTGCTCACCGACTACACCAACGGCACCTTCTATTGCTCCGATCCGGCAGGCAACATCTCTTCCGGACGCATCCCGCTGGAAAGCTCCAGCGTTTCGGTCAATAGGTCCTCCTGCTACTGGTATGTGGCATCAGATCACAACTCCATTGCTGCAGAGGCTGACGGCCTGCGTCTGGAAGGCATGAGCTACCCCATCAATGTCCGTGCGGGCAAGGGCATGGCACTGACCGGCACTGCAAATGCTGCGCTGGGCACCACCCTGACCAATGTGCAGGTGGCAGTGCTGGACGAGAACGACCAGACGGTGTTCACTGCACAGGCAGCACCCAATACGGCAATCTTCTCCTTCAAGTCGCTGGACAGCTCCATCCGCTTTGGTGAACTGCCCGCAGGCAATTACACCTACATGGTGGTCGTGACCGATTCTCAGGGCGATAACCTCTGCTTTACCAGTGACTTCACGGTTTCGGATGGCTCGGCAAGCAGCGGCGTTTACTGGTCGGTGAAGGATACCGAGGGCACCAAGCTGCTGGACAGCATTCAGGAAGTTCAGGATGCTTTTGCAAATGCAACTGAGTCCACTCTGGGCTGGTTTGGCGGTCTATTCCGGTAAAATCATAAACGAAAAAAAGAAGTCCCGGAATACACTTCCGGGATTTCTTTTTTGTCTGTAATTTGTTGTAAAAAAGCTTATTTCAGGGTTCCGTCCAGTACCTGACTGTAATACCAGGGCTTTGGTGCGCGGAAGGTCTTGCCGCTGAGGAACTCGAAATCCGGCTGGTTGAAGCGGGGCATGGTGAGTTCCCATGCGCACAGGGCCTGATACTTGAGCTTCAGCTCGCGGTTGGCGGTGTTGTTGCCGTATTTGCTGTCGCCCAGAATGGGACAGCCGATGCTGGCCATGTGTGCGCGGATCTGATGGGTGCGGCCGGTGATCAGCTGCACCTTCAGCAGGGCCAGACGGCCGGAGACGGCGATGGTCTCGTACCGGGTCTCCACTTCCTTGGCACCAGGCTGCTTTTCTTCCACGATCTTCACGATGCCGCGGTCCGCGTCCTTGAGCAGATAGCCGCCCAGAGTGGCATCCGGCGGCATCGGACGGCCGAAGGTGACGCAGAGGTAGGTCTTTTTCACTTCGCGGTTCTTGATGGCTGCAAGGAACAGCTCCTCGGCTTCCGGGGTCTTGGCAACGATGACAAGGCCGCTGGTGCCGGTGTCCAGCCGGTGGCACAGCGCCGGGGTGTACAGGTCGTTCTCCTTGTACTCGCCCTGCTGGTTCAGGTAGAGCAGGGTGCGGTTCAGCAGGGTATCATCCTCCGGGCCATCCACGGCAAGACCGGCGGGCTTGTTCACAATGACGATCTGCGGGCAGTCGTAGACCACCTGTGCCGGGCCGCGGGCGTTCTTCCACGCCGGGCCGTCCACACGCCTGTCCGCATCCAGAACTTCATCCAGAATGAACAGCTTGATCTCATCACCGGCCATCACGCGGGTGGAAAGCGGCTGCTTTTTGCCGTTCAGCTTGATCTTGTTCTCCCGCAGGGCCTTGTTCAGGCGGCCCGGGGTCAGGGCGGGGTACTGCTGGGTTAGATAATTGTCCAGCCGGGTAGGGGCAAGACACTTTACTTTTAAAATTTTCACGGGAAATTCCTCTCTATCTTAAAATCAGTTGCAATAGAATGGGTTCTTAATTCGTTTTTATTGTAGCGGAACAAAAACCGCGCGTCAAGCGCAGAGAAAAGGAAATGTTGACTTTTCCGCACGGGTGACGTATGATACCGAGACAGGTGCGGAAAACACCGCCCCGACAACAACAGAAGAAGGTATAGAATATGAAACTGAATAAAAAGGTGCTGGCCGTTACGGCCATTCTGGCAGTGGGCATTCTGGCAGGTTGCGGCAGCAGCAACAGCACCGCAGGCAGCGCGGCAAGCGCATCGGCTTCCGGCGTGGAAAGCAGTGCGGCTTCGTCCGAAGCAGCCGGTGAGATGGGCGATGTGCTGCCCATCGACGCCGGGGATCTGAACGAGATCAAGACGGGTTCCTACAAGTTTGCAGCCAGCATCACCAAGGTGGCCGACGGCCAGGCGACCCTGAGCGTATACGGCTACGACAGCTACCTGCCCGAGGACATCGACGCCTTGCAGGAGGGCAGCGTGTTTCGAATCCACGACCAGGGCGACACCACCGTGACCAAGCTGACTGTGACCAGCATCGACAGGGATGCCGACAACGGCTATGTGACCATCAACGGCGGCATCGAAGCGGGCGGCGTGGAGCTGACGCTGGACCACGATGTGTACCGCACCGTGACCTTTGACGATTACCCCGTCTACTATGAGATGGGCGAGGTGACCCTGCCTCTGGCCGGGGGCGTGACTCTGAGCGACAGCTCGGCCGACCCGCAGGCTTCCGCCGTGGAGACGGACGGCGCCGATGCCGTGGCCGAGGCCGTCAACGCCGAGCCGGACGGCTGGATGCCCAACAACACCCTGGTCTTTACCGAGGATGGCACCATCAGCAGCATCGTCCGCATCTGGGTGCCGTAAATTTTGCTCAAAACCGTTGACAAACGTTTTGCGTATGCTATAATTTAGCTGTACGCAAAGGGGCATTTCGCCTGCCTTGCGGAATGTAAAATTATGACAGATGGCAATGATGGGGTCAGAAATGCACACACCACCGTCCAGAGAGAGCGCCCACGGCTGTAAGGTGCTCCGGTCGGGATCATTTCGCGCCACCCCGGAGCTTCCGGCGAATGTAAACCGGACGCAGCGCAGCGTTAACGCGCCGAAAGCGGCAGGGGACACATTTTATCCTTTGCAATTTGGGTGGTACCACGGAGTTTGATGCACAAGCAGCCTTCGTCCCTTTTGGGATGAGGGCTGTTTTTTGTTTTTTACCGTGCCGCCCCTCTGCCATAACAGCATAAAAACGGCGCACAAGCGCCAAAGACGATTGAGGAGAGAAAGATCTATGCAATGGACCGGTTTGAATGAACTGCGCGAAAAGTACCTGAGCTTCTTTGAAAGCAAGGGTCATCTGCGTCTGGACAGCTTCCCCCTGGTACCCAAGAACGACCCCAGCCTGCTGCTCATCAACAGCGGCATGGCCCCCATGAAAAAGTGGTTTCTGGCTCAGGAAGAGCCGCCCCGTCACCGCGTGACCACCTGCCAGAAGTGCATCCGCACCCCGGATATCGAGCGTGTTGGCATCACTGCCCGCCACGGCACCTTCTTTGAAATGCTGGGCAACTTCTCCTTCCAGGATTACTTCAAGGAGGAGGTCATTCCCTGGGCATGGGAGTTCCTGACTTCCGACGAGTGGATGGCCATTCCGAAGGACCGCCTGCACATCTCTGTGTACGAAGAGGACGACGAGGCTTACGATATCTGGACCAAGAAGGTGGGCATCGCCCCCGACCACATGGTGCGTCTGGGCAAGGAAGACAACTTCTGGGAGCATGGCTCCGGCCCGTGCGGCCCCTGCTCCGAGATCTACTTTGACCGCGGCCCCGAGTACGGCTGCGGCAAGCCGACCTGCGGCGTGGGCTGCGACTGCGACCGCTATATGGAGATCTGGAATCTGGTGTTCAGTCAGTTCGATGCCGACGGCAAGGGCCACTACGAGCGTCTGGCACGCCCCAACATTGATACCGGCATGGGTCTGGAGCGTCTGGCCTGCGTGATGCAGGGCGTGGGTAACCTGTTTGAGGTTGACACCGTGCAGAGCGTGCTGCACCATGTAGAGCACATTGCCAACAAGACCTACGGCGAGGACGACAAGACCGATATCTCCATCCGTGTCATCACCGACCACATCCGCAGCTGCACCTTCATGGTGTCCGATGGCATCCTGCCTTCCAACGAGGGCCGCGGCTATGTGCTGCGCCGCCTGCTGCGCCGTGCTGCCCGCCATGGCCGTATGCTGGGCATCACCCGCCCGTTCCTGGTGGAGCTGGTGGAGACTGTCATCCAGTCCAGCGAGAGTGCATACCCCGAGCTGCGCGAGCACGATGCTTATATCAAGAAGGTCATCGGCACCGAGGAGGCAAACTTTGCCCGCACCATCGATGCCGGCATGAACATCCTGAACAACATGATCGACGGTCTGGAAAAGGCACATGAGCATCTGCTGAAGGGCCTGGACGTGTTCAAGCTGAATGATACCTTCGGCTTCCCGCTGGATCTGACCAAGGAGATCGCTGCGGAGCAGGGTATTGAGATCGACGAGGAAGGCTTCCACGCCGAAATGACCAAGCAGAAGGAGCGTGCCCGTGCAGAGCGCCTGAAGAAGAACATCTCCGGCTGGAGCGAGGATCTGTTCGGTGCGCTGGATGCAGAGCCCACCGTCTTTACCGGCTACGAGACCCTGAACGACACCGGTGTTGTGGTCGCCTTGAGCGACGAGGAAACTCTGACCGATGCCATTGCTACTGATGAGGAAGCAAAGGACGGCGTGCTGGTGGTTCTGGATAAGACTCCCTTCTACGCTGAGATGGGCGGTCAGGCTGCGGACCACGGCATGCTGAACAGCGCCGACTGCAGCCTGCGCGTGCTGGATGTGAAGAAGACCCCCAAGGGATACTACGTCCACACCTGCGTGCTGGAGAGCGGCATCGTGAAGGTGGGCGACCACCTGACCGCTCAGGTGGATAAGGAATACCGCATGGCCATTGCCCGCAACCACACCGCCACCCATCTGCTGCAGGCAGCTCTGCGTGAAGTGCTGGGCGACCACGTCCATCAGGCAGGCTCCTATCAGGATGCAGAGATCACTCACTTCGACTTTACCCACTTCAGCGCTGTCACTCCCGAGGAGCTGGCCCGCGTGCAGAAGATCGTGAACGATAAAATCTACGAGTCCATGAACGTCACCGTCCGGGAAATGCCCATTGAGGAAGCCAAGAAGCTGGGTGCAATGGCTCTGTTCGGCGAAAAGTACGGCAAGGTCGTGCGTGTTGTGGACATCGAGGGTTGGTCTACCGAGTTCTGCGGCGGCACCCACGTGAAGAACACCGCCCAGATCGGCGGCTTCAAGATCGTGAGCGAGGCCTCCGTTGCTGCGGGCATCCGCCGCATCGAGGCTGTCACCGGCCGCAACCTGCTGATCCGTGCAAACCTGCAGGAGGCTATGCTGCATACCGTGGCAAACACCCTGAAGGCAAACAACGTGACCGCTCTGCCCGTCCGTGCCGAGGCCGTGATGGCTGAGAACAAGGCTCTGGCCAAGGAGCTGGAAGAGATCAAGGCACAGGTCGCCGCTTCCAAGGTGACCAGCCTGTTTGACAATGCCGAAGAGATCGGCGGCGTGAAGATCGCTTCTGCATACTTCACCGGTACCACCGGCGACACCTTGCGCGGCATGTGCGATACCGTCCGCGACAAGGCTGTGAAGCCCGCTGTGGCGGTTCTGGTGGGCAAGGCTGAGGATAAGATCACCATGGCTGTCACTGTGACCAAACAGGCACAGGAAAAGGGCCTGAAGGCCGGTGCTCTGGTCAAGGAGATCGCTGCCATTGCCGGCGGCAAGGGCGGCGGCAAGCCGGACTTTGCAATGGCCGGCCTGAAGGATGAGACCAAGATCGACGAAGCTCTGGCTGCTGTCGGCGCCATCGTCAAGAAGGCTCTGGGCGAATAAGAAAACGGGTTCGCCCTCTCCGTCAGCGCTGACGCGCTGCCAAAGTTTATGGTTTTGCCAAGGGCTCTCCCTTTGGGAGAGCTGGACGCGAAGCGGCCTGAGAGGGCGAGG
>ENA-OQKV01000464-OQKV01000464.1-human-gut-metagenome-genome-assembly--contig:-NODE-464-length-15310-cov-4.417309_pt1 | contig 15310 bp, 13 predicted proteins | sample MGYA00242655_ERZ504811 | MGnify/ENA primary metagenome ERZ504811 (study PRJEB26092, sample SAMD00036406) | human gut metagenome | host: Homo sapiens | study: EMG produced TPA metagenomics assembly of...
GAACAGGGCTTTGCGCCATCATTCCGAGAAATAGGTGAAGCTGCCGGGCTCAAAAGCCCTTCCTCAGTCAAACATCAACTGCAAGTGCTGGAGGACAAGGGCTTTATTCGCATGAACGCCAATAAAGGTCGCGCCATCGAGGTGGTCGCTCCACCACCGGAAAACACTGCAGCAGTCACCGCGAACACCGTAGAAGAGCACACCGCCGGTATCTACGCATTCCCCAGTGAGTCAATCGCCGAATCACAGGATGTTCCGCTGGTCGGGCGTATAGCCGCCGGCGTACCCATCACCGCCGAACAGCACGTCGACGATGTCATGCGTCTACCGGAACGACTGACCGGCTCCGGCAATCTGTTCATGTTGGAAGTACACGGCGATTCCATGGTTGATGCCGCCATCTGCGACGGTGACTTCGTGGTGGTGCGCGAACAGAACTCCGCCGTGAACGGAGATATCGTGGCCGCACTGCTGGATGACGAGGCCACCGTCAAGACCTTCCGCAAGGAAAACGGCCACATCTGGCTTATGCCGCATAATCCCGCATACTCCCCCATCGACGGCACTTACGCCACGATTATGGGCAAGGTCGTCACCGTATTGCGCAAGCTATGAATTTCCCTCGCAGCCGATTCGCTCATATCGTGCTATAGTCGCTCTCAGTTCATGAAACCCCGGCCTCGCGCCGGGGTTTCGTCGTATTTGCACCATAACGGAAATGGAAATGAGAAGCGGTTTCAACACCGTGCATAAGGAGGAACAGACATGGCTCACAATCATGCACCGGCACCATCACCATCATCCGGCGTCGACGCGGCCGCTCACCAGCGCCGCCTCATCGCCACGCTGGCCGTCACCGGCTCCGTTTTCCTTATCGAAGTAATATCCGCCGTGCTTACCGGATCCCTGGCCCTGCTCGTGGATGCCGGACATATGCTCACCGACATGTCAGTATTGGTTGCCTCGACCATCACCGCGGCACTGATGCGCCGCAAACCAAGCAATACGCGCACCTGGGGCTGGGCACGGCTCGAAGTAATCACTGCGGCCGCCGGCGCTGTTGTGCTGCTCATCGTAGGTATCTACGCACTGATCGAAGCCGGCATGCGTTTGTTCGGTGGATCCAAAGCGGAGATCGACGATATCGGACTGCTGCTGTTCGTCGGTATTCTCGGCCTCGCGGCAAACATCATCTCAATCTTCATACTCGCCTCGCAACGCAAAGACAATATGAATATGAAGGCCGCATTCCTCGAAGTGATGAACGACGCACTCGGATCGGTTGCCGTGGTGGCCTCCGCATTGGTCATGATTTCCACCGGCTGGAACGGCTTCGATGCCGTGGCCGGCGCGGTCATCGCATTGATGATGGTTCCCCGGGCCATCAAGTTGCTGTCCAACGCGGTCAAGGTACTGCTGGAAGAGACCCCTGAGGGGCTTGACCTCGACAAGGTTCGCGAGCATCTGGAGAACGTTCCCCATGTTGTCGCCGTTCACGATCTGCATGCCAGCACGGTTTCCACCGGCATGCCGATTCTTATGGCCCACGTCGTAGTGGAACGGGGACTCACCATGGAACAGGCAGCGGGCATCCTCACCCAACTTCAGGATTGCCTGCGCGAACACTTCCCCGTCTCAGTCCCCCACACCACGTTCCAACTGGAGCCCGAAGGTTACAGCTCCCTCTCCTCCAACGAACTCCACGAATGAGGCTCTGTGGAGCGTCCCCGTCGTTGCCCCTCGGTCGACGCACCCTCGTACGCCTTCCCTCGGTGCGCCTAGAGGCCGCACGCGCAGACCATTATTCGCGCAAATAAAAAATCCTCGACTCAATCGAGTCGAGGATTCCCGTTCGATATAAAAATCGTTCTGCGCGTGCGGCCTCTAGGCGCACCGAGGGAAGGCGTACGAAGGTACGTCGAGCCTGCCGTAACGACGAGGACGTCCGCAGAACGATTTTTTATCAGAAGCCGAACTGGGCGGCGGTTTCCTTCAGCGTCTCGGCGGAGCGCTTCAGAGCGGCGAGCTCCTTGTCAGACACCGGGGTGTTGATGGCGGTGTTGACGCCCTGACGGTTGAGGAGGGTCGGCACGGACATGCAGATGTCGGAGATGCCGTGGAAGTCCTTGAGCATGGAGCTCACAGGCAGGATGCGGTTGGTGTCGTGCATGACGGCCTCGATGATGTCAACGCCGGACATACCGATGGCGTAGTTGGTGGCACCCTTACCGTTGATGATCTTGTAGGCAGCGTTCTTGACTTCCTGGTGAATCTCCTCGCGCTTGGCAGCATCGAGCGGTTCGTGACCGGGCAGCGGGGTCCAGTCGCACATGGGGACGCCACCGATGGTGGCGGAAGCCCACAGCGGAACCTCGGAGTCGCCGTGCTCGCCAGCGATGTAGGCGTGCACGTTCTTGACGTTGACGCCGGTCTGCTGGGCGATCAGGAAGCGCAGACGAGCGGAGTCCAGGTTGGTGCCTTCTGCAGCCAGTTTATCATCATTTGCCTTTCTTAATTTTAGATCATTTAATGCTTTATTTGTAGCTTCAATTGCTAAATTCTTGCGGAATAATACATTTCTTGCATATCCGTTGTTAACCTCTACTACTTCATCTTTTTTTCCAACTGATTTTACATCTTCTAATAAAATAACTTTCATCGCTTATATCTCTCCTTTTGATATCAAATATCGTAATGTCTCATGAATAATATTCTTGGCTTCTTCTAATGATACATCGACAAGCTGTGCACCTGCAACTGTCAAATGTCCGCCGCCTCCGAATTCTTCCATGATCTTCTGAACATTCACTTCATCGATCGATCTTGCACTGATATAGACTCGCTCATGAACACCTGTTAATACAAAAGATGCTTCAATTCCATCAATATCAAGTAATTCATTCGCTACCTGTGCACCAATAACAGTAGGGCTGTCCACACCGATTCCTACCAGTGTTGCGATCGCGAACCTGCCATATAAGATCTCTGCTTCACTGATCGCTTTCGCACGGATCCTGTAAGTTTCCATGCTTTCTCTTGACATCTTTCTTACCTTTGTAAGATCAGCTCCATTTCTCTTTAGATATGCCGCTGCCTCAAATGTTCTGACACCTGTTTTATTCACAAAATTGTCCGTATCTACAAGCATTCCATAATACATGGCATTCGCTTCCATTGGCTCTAACTTTGGTTTTGAATCTACATATTGAAGAATCTCTGCTACCAATTCACATGTAGAAGACGCATATGGCTCTACATATGAAAGTACCGGATTCTTGATCATATCTTTATTCTTTCGATGATGATCTAAGATCACCGTTGTCTTTGTCTGACTTAATAACTGTTCACATTCTGTATAATTTGCATGATTTACATCCACTACGATCAATAACGTGTTTTCATCTGTGATCTCAATTGCTTGTTCGTTATCAATGAACATATCTTCATCATAAATACCACTTTTATTTAATTCATCAACCATCGCACGGACAGAGATCGTTACTTCGTTCATAACGATATGTGCCTTTCTTCCCAGAGAAAGTCCAAGTCTGTACAGACCAACAGCTGCACCGATCGCATCTGGATCCGGAATCTTATGTGCCATGATCACGACCTTTTCCTTTGATTCAAGAAGTTCTTTTAACGCATGCGCTTTAACTCGTGCTTTGACTCGTGTGGTACGTTCCATAACCTCACAATTGCCACCATAGTAGGAAATATCTTCCCCATCCTTGATCACTGCCTGATCACCACCACGTCCTAATGCCAGATCCATACCTGCACAGGCTGCTTCATAGTTTTCCTGATACGTATTTCCATTAATTCCAAAACTGATGCTTAATGTCATATGCATAGAATTCCCAAGATTGATCGTCTTGATCTCATCAAGGATCGAGAATTTGTTTTCTTTGATCTTGTCCAAATATTTCTGTTCAAATACAACAAAATATTTATCTCTCTCTGTTCTCTTCACAACCCCAGAGACATTCTGGATAAATTTGTTGATCTTACGATCTGCCACTGCGATCAGCATAGATCGTTTTACCGCATCAATATCATCAAGGATTTCTTCGTAATTATCAATATAGATTAAACCAATGACCATTCTCTGATTCTCATTTTGTTCCATATATTTCTTAAGTAATGTCTGATCAAAAAAATATACTGCGATCAGATCGTTGTCCTTAAGCATCTGTCTAGAACAACTGTTATCATTCTCATCAGAGAAATCTTCTACACGAATACGATTCATCTCTACTTTATAGAATAGCGTCTGTTCTTTTTCCTTATCTCCCTCTTTGCATTTCTTTTTATATTCAATATGAGAAATAGAGTGCATCACATCCGACGGAAGCAGATTACGGTTCAGATTCGGAAAAATCTGTTGCAATGACTTTCCTCGGTTCTCTCCCACAATTTTATGAAATGCATCATTTGACCATATGATCATTCCATTCCCATCAAGCAGTGCATACGGAACAGGAAGCTGTTGTAACAAATAATTCTGCACCTGACTCTGCTCAAACATAAAATCCATACATTCTTTGATGATCTCTTGTTTGCTTCGGGAATAAATGATCATCTGAAAAACTAAAAATACGACTAGTGAGACCGCTAAAGATCACTCCACATCGAATATCCAAGAAAAAGAACACAATGTCTACAAAAGCCAGAATAAGCAATGCCCATAATGGTCCTTGAAGATACTGTTCTATCTTTGTTTTCTTCATAATGTCCATTTTTTTCTCCTGATTTGATTCTTACAATTATCCTTTATTATAACTCAATTGCATGAATTTGTACATTATATTTAACGAAAGCGAGATATTTGTTCAATTTACGCAATTTTCTTAATTATTTTGACATGTCTGTCGCAGTGCGATCTTGCCCGGAGGGCTTTTTGTATCATAGGGGATTCCATCGGAATTTCTATGATACAAAAAAGAGCTATACCGCAACATACGTCACAATATAACTCTTCATTATCTGCTTAAAATTATTCAGCTGTATATGGCATTAAAGCTAAATGTCTAGCTCTCTTAATAGCTCCTGTAACAGCTCTCTGATGTTTAGCACATGTTCCTGTAATACGTCTTGGAAGGATTTTTCCTCTTTCAGATACGTATTTCTTTAATGTTGCTACATCTTTATAATCGATTACAGCATCGGCTTCTGTACAGAATGCACATACTTTTCTTCTTCTACGTCCGCCTCTTCTTCTCATTGGAGAATCGCCTTTTGTATAAGCCATGATTTCTACCTCCTATTTAACTAAATGGTAATTCTTCTTCCAAACCATCCGGAATATTCATAAAACCATCGCTTGCTGCGGCACTAGGCTGTGGCGCGCTTGGCTGTGGAACTCCCATATTACTGTTCTGGGCTGCAGCAGCTTTGCTCTCTGCAAAATCCTGCTCTTCGATCACAACTTCTGTTGTGTAAACTTTAACTCCATCACGGTTTGTATAACTACCTGTCTGGATTCTTCCAGAAACAACCATCTTAGTACCCTGTTTTAGATACTTCTCTGCAAATTCTGCTGTGCGTCCGAATGCCACACAGTTAATAAAATCCGCATCCTGTTCACCGTTTCTTTTGAATCTTCTATCTACTGCTAACGTGTATCTGGCGATTGCCAAAGGTGTCTCACCTTGTGAATATCTTACATCAGGGTCCCTTGTCAATCTTCCCATTAATACTACTTTATTCATTATTCGGATCCCTCCTGTTAATTACGCATCCTGTTTAACGCATAAGAAACGTAATACAGTTTCCTCAATACGAAGTCTCTCTTCAAGTTCTGCTGGAACTGTAGTTTCGCCTTCGAACTGGATGAAATAGTAGTATCCTTCTTTCATCTTCTGAATTTCGTAAGCTAACTGTTTCTTACCCCATTCATCGACGTTAGTGATCGCAGCACCTGCTGTAGTAATCATTGCCTGAACTTTTTCAACCATAGCTGCACGTTCTTCGTCTTCGATCTTTGCACTTAAAACTAATGCTAATTCATATTTCATCATTACTTGCACCTCCTTTTGGTCTAGTGGCTCTTTCTTCGTGAAAGAGCAAGGATATTTTTATATACCACGAATAATTACTCTATCATAAACTTCTAATCTTGGCAAGCTTTTTTTATAAATCCTCTAAAATTTTTTTCAACCATCTTTCTTGGCACCATCACCTGTCTGCCACATCCAACACATTTTAAACGAAAATCCATTCCCACTCTCAGAATCTCCCATTCATTTATACCGCAAGGATGTGCTTTTTTTAATTTGACAATATCTCCGATCTGAAATTCCATCCATCAAACCTCCTTGTTCTGATCTATCTTTTACACTATAGTTCTGATTATAACAGAAAAAAGAACCAGGTGGTCAATACCCGATTCTTTTTCTACACTTTGAAGAAGAAGTTATTCTCTTAATCTTAGACTTCTGGCGCTGTTGCGTCAATATCCCCCAGATTCATTGCTTCATATTGTTCTAAAATTAAAGTCTGGATCATATTTCTTGTATCAGAATTGATCGGATGTGCAATGTCTCTATATTCACCATCTGCAGCTTTTCGGCTTGGCATTGCAATAAACAGACCTTTCTCCCCTTCGATTACTTTAATATCATGTACCACAAATTCATTATCGATTGTGATTGACACAACAGCTTTCATCTTACCTTCTTTGGCCACTTTTCTAATACGTACATCAGTTATTTGCATGTTGTCATCCTCCTAGTTTCTAATAATATAGCTAAAATTCGCTCTCCGGTCAGGCTCTGGTAACTTCTTCTTTCTCTTAGACCGTATATGCTAATTTTTATTATAACACTATTTTCAGCAAATGTGAACAAAAACTTGTTTTTTATCAGCTTTTTTATTATGACATTTTACTACTTTTTTCTCCATATTCTTATAGTACATATAATATTTTCCAATTTAATCTCCGTCTTGCAAGATTAGTTGCGGTGACTTATAATAAGGAAAACAATGAAACTATATCAACGATTGAAAGAAAGGGCACATGAAAATGTATCAGATAGATTTTAATAAACCAATTCATATTCATTTTTATGGGGATCGGAGGAATCAGCATGAGCGGTCTTGCTGAGATCCTTATCAAAGAGGGCTTTTCGATTTCTGGATCCGATATCCATACTTCCGATATCATCAAACACTTAGAAGATAAAGGCGCAAAGGTTTATCTCAGCCAGACTGCTGATAACATTACAGATGATATCGATCTTGTTGTATACACAGCAGCGATCAACTTCGATACCAACGAAGAATATAAAGAAGCCATCCGCCGTAACATTCCTGTCATGAAACGTGCTACACTGCTTGGTCAGATGATGCATAATTATCAGAATGCGATCGCCGTATCTGGAACTCACGGTAAGACAACAACAACTTCTATGTTATCTTATATTTTACTTGCTGGTAACACAGATCCTACGATCAGCGTTGGTGGAATTCTTGATGCGATCAATGGGAATATCCGTGTCGGACATTCCGAGACATTCGTAACTGAAGCATGTGAATACACAAACAGTTTCTTAGAATTCTTCCCTAAGATCAGTATTATCCTCAATATTGAAGAAGATCACATGGACTTCTTTAAGGATCTTGATGATATCCGCCATTCTTTCCGTGAATTTGCCCACAAACTTCCTGATTATGGTTATCTGATCATCAACGGTGAAATTGAGAACATTGATTATATTGTGGACGGATTAAAGGCAGAATATGCAACTTTTGGATTAGAAAATGATTCTTATGACTATTGTGCAAAGAACATCGGGTATGATGCATTTGGACATGCTCATTTCGATTATTACTATAAAGGAGAATTTATTGACCATATCCAGTTAAATGTCAACGGAGAACATAACGTGAAGAATGCACTGGCTGCCATTGCTGCTGCAAAACGTATCAGCATTGATGTTGATACAATGAAGAAAGGACTTCTTGGATTCACTGGCGCCAAACGTCGTTTTGAACTAAAAGGCACATGCAACGACTTCACCGTTGTTGATGACTATGCGCATCATCCAACAGAGATCCGTGCAACTCTGGAATCTGCTAAGAATTATCCACATAACGAATTATGGTGTGTATTCCAGCCTCATACTTATTCCAGAACAATTGCATTCCTTGATGACTTTGCAAAGGCATTAAGTCTCTGTGACCACGTGATCGTCACTGACATCTATGCTGCCAGAGAAAAAGATACTGGTATCGTAAGTTCCAAAGATATCGTGGACCGCATGGCTGATTATGATGTAGATGTACACTATATTAAGGAATTTGATGACATTGAAAAATTTATTTTAAAAAATTGCAAAAAAAATGATCTGTTGATAACTATGGGGGCCGGAAACGTCGATTCTATCGGAAATTCACTCGTAAATAGATAGTTATCCACATTATCCACAGACTTGTACACAATTGTTGATAAACAAATCTGTGGATTTCTTTTGTCCTTTTCCACAATTGTAAACTCTATGTAAATGGCTTATTTCCATTGTTTTACGATTTTTGTCCACATTATCCACATTATCCACAGACTTGTACACAATCAGGGTGTGGATTTCCCTGGTATTTACAATTTCTCCAATCTGCGTTATAGTCAGATTAACGATAATAAAAGAAGGAGAGATTGCCATGAATTACATTAAAGTAACAACCACATATCCAACCGGTGGAACGCTGCTTCCAAACGCATTTGTTGATAATTATATGATCCGTGCGAACGGTGAATACATCAAAGTGTATATTTATCTTCTGCGTATGGTTTCTGACGGTGCAAACTTCAGCATTCCTTGTCTTGCAGATGTACTGGAACTTACGGAGCGTGATGTTACTCGTGCGTTAAAATACTGGGAGAAAGAATCCCTCTTACGCATGGAGCTTAAAGACGGCGAGATCAGTTTTATAGAGCTTCTCCCTGTCAGTGGCAATCCACATTCTCCTGCACAGACTACAAAACAAGAAGACACAGCCCAAGCTACTTCTTCAGCAACTTCTAAGACTACTGTGAAGGATCAGACGATCACTGGTGCTGAACCGATTCCTGCCATGAAGACGCTTTCTCCTGCAGAACTTCAGCGTAAGAGCGAAGATGAGCGTTTTTCTTATCTTCTCTACGTATGTGAGATGTTCTTAGGAAAGCCATTAACTTGTACGGATATGAACACTTTACTTTACATGTATGAAGATCTTAGAATGTCATGTGAATTGATCGAATATCTTGTAGAGCATTGTGTATCAAATGGTAAGAAGAGTTTCCGTTATATGCAGTCTGTAGCGATCAACTGGTACGAAGCAAATATCAAAACTCCTGAAGAAGCGAAAGCATACAGCAAGAATTTTCGTAAGGAATATTATTCTATCATGCGTGCATTTGGATTAAATCAGAATCCAGCCCCTGTTCAGGAAGAATATATGAAACGATGGCTTGAAACTGATGGTTTTGATCTTGCACTGATCATTGAAGCTTGTAATCGTACGATCAATGCGATCAACAAACCTAGTTTTCCATATGCAGATACGATCTTAAAGCACTGGAAAGATAACCACATCGTAACATTGGAAGATGCGAAAAACTTCCATATCCGGCAGAAAGCACCAAAGACTTTCGCTAACAATAACAACCAGAGCAATATGCATAACTTTACGCAGCGTGATTATGATTTTGATGCGTTAGAGCAACAGCTTTTACAGAAACAGTTCGCGGATGAACTCATGGAGAACTAACTTATGTCATTATCAAATAACGATTATCAGGATATCATGCGCCAGTATGAGGAAAGACGGCTTTCTAATTACCGTCTCCATGAACAGCGCAAGAAAGATATATACACAACAATTCCAGAGATTAAAGAACTTGACCGGCAGATCACTGCCAATTCTATTTCTCTCGGAAAGCAGCTGATCGTCCGGGATGATCCTGCTTTGAGAGAAGAATACCGTATAAAGAATCAGGTGCTGATCAGCCAGAAACAGGCTCTCTTAAAAGAAGCCGGATATTCTTCTGATTATCTGGAACCGATCTACTATTGTAAGAAGTGTAAGGACACCGGATATATTGGACAGGAACAATGTTCCTGCTTTCATCAGGCGATGATCGATCACCTGTATTCCGGTTCTAATATGGCTAAGATTTTAGCACGGGAGAATTTTCAGACCTTCCGGGAAGATTATTATTCCGACCAGATGACCAAGCAAGGTCTTCCAAGCCCTAGACGTAACATCCAGAAAGTCGTGGAACACTGTAAAACCTTTATTTCCAAATTTCCAAATCATGACAACATTTTATTTCAGGGTTCCACTGGTGTTGGGAAGACTTTCTTAAGTCATTGTATTGCAAAGGAAATCATGGACCGCGGTTTTACCTGCGTCTATATGACAGCTTTCCAGCTGTTTGATACTTTGGCAAAGCATACATTTGGCAAAGGGAAGGATATGGAACAGGAAACATCTGCTAACCTGATCTTTCAATGCGATCTATTGATCATCGATGACCTTGGAACTGAGATGATCAATAAATTTGTGATCTCACAGTTATTTCAATGTTTGAATGAACGATTGATCCAGGAAAGATCAACGATCATATCCACAAATTTATCTCTGCAAGAATTCAGAAATACTTATTCTGAACGAATATTTTCAAGGATCATTGAGAATTATTCATGGCAGAAAATCTATGGAGATGATATCCGTTTCAAAAAATCGAACTTGACGTAACTTATTTATAATGTTATAAAAAACTATAGAACAATATACGAAGGAGATAGTATCATGAGACGATCTGACCGTAACTTTACTAAGATTCCAGACGGTAAACTTGGAATCATTGCCCTTGAAGGATGCAAAGAACTTGGAAAAACAATCGACAACTATATCATCCAGTGGAGATCTGAAACTTACAAAGATTTCAAAGACTCTGTTGCCTGTGATGGATATTTAAGAGATACTTATCTTTTAGATGCCAGTTGCCCACGTTTTGGTTCTGGAGAAGCTAAAGGTATCATTCGCGAATCTGTTCGTGACATGGATTTATACATTATTGTTGATGTATTAAACTACAGCGTAACTTACTCTTTAAGCGGACGTGTAAACCACATGTCTCCAGACGATCACTATGCTGACTTAAAACGTATCATCAGTGCTTCCGCTGGAAAGGCTAAGAGTGTTAATGTTATCATGCCTTTCTTATATGAAAGCCGTCAGCATAAGAGAAGTACACGTGAATCTTTAGACTGTGCAGTTATGCTTCAGGAACTGATCAGCCTTGGTGTTGATAATATCCTAACTTTCGATGCACATGACCCTCGTGTACAGAATGCAATCCCTATCAGTGGATTTGATAACATCCAGCCTACTTATCAGTTTGTAAAATCATTAGTTGAACAGTGTGATGATGTTCACTTTGACAACGACCACTTAATGGTTATCAGCCCAGATGAAGGTGCTATGCAGCGTGCGATCTACATGGCAAACGTTGTTGGTGTTGATGTTGGTATGTTCTACAAACGCCGTGACTATTCTACTGTCATTGACGGACGTAATCCTATCGTTGCACATGAATTTCTTGGTGACTCCTTAGATGGTAAGGATGTTCTGATCATCGACGACATGATCTCTTCTGGAGAAAGTATGATCGACGTAGCCAAAGAATTAAAACGCAGAAATGCCCGTCGTGTATTCTGCTTATCTACATTTGGTTTATTTACAAACGGATTAGAAGTATTTGACCGTGCAGTTGAAGAAGGTATTATTGAGAAGGTTATCACAACTAATCTTACTTATCAGACACCTGAATTATTATCTCGTGACTGGTATGCATCTTCTGACGTATCCAAATACGTTGCACTATTAATTGATACATTAAATCATGATGCATCAATCAGTGATCTGTTAAACCCAACAGAACGTATCAAAGAATATCTTGAAAAAAAGAATATGTAATATATAGATAAAGACTTCGTCTTATGGCGGAGTCTTTTTTTTGCAGAATTTTCTTATACACAAAAATCACAGGTATTGAATTACCTGTGATTTTTAATTATCTCAATATTCTTTTTACTGATTCTCTGCTGGCTGTTCTTCTGTCTGTTGTGCTGCCGTTGTAGGAGCCGCTGTTGTAGGCGCTGCCGTTGTAGGTGCTGCTGTCGTAGGTGCTGCTGTAGTTGCTTCTGTGCCCTTTGTGCTGCTCTCTGTCGCTGTTGTTGCCTGTGTTCCTGTCTGCTGTGTAGTCTCTCCCTGATAATCTGTATAACTTCCACCCATAGAATCTGTAGAAGAGTATTCTGAATGAATCGCATTCATGAAATTACTCCAGATGGATTTTGGATAAGATGCTCCACTTAACGATTCCATAATCCTGTTATCATCTCTTCCTACCCATACTGCTGTTGTATAGTAAGGTGTGTATCCACAAAACCATCCATCTTTATTCAGGCTTGTTGTACCTGTCTTACCGGCAGTATCAACATTCGGTACCTTCGCACCAACACCCGTTCCACCTGTGACAACACTCTTCAGTACATCTGTCATTGCATTTGCTGCATTTGTGGAATATACTCTTCTCTTCTTTGTAGAAGATGACATCACTTCATCTCCATCAGAAGTTGTGATCTTAGAAATACACGTTGGTTCTCTATACACACCATCGTTCTTCAATGTAGCATATCCCGCTGCCATCTCTTCTGATGTTGTTCCTTTCGTGAAACCACCAATACATGTCGTATAATACTTATAATCAGAATCTGTTAGATATTTAAAATTCATCTCTTCCAGATATTTTAAACAGGTCTTTGGTGTCAACTGCTCATAGATCCGCATTGTTGCAACGTTACTTGATTTCTGAACGGCTCTTCGAAGTGAGATCTGTCCAGAATAAGAACCATGAGAGTTTCTTACACGATTCTTATCTTTCGTTGACATCGGCGAATCATTCACCGTTGATCCTGCAGACCATCCATGTTCTAAAGCTGGTGCATATACAAGCAATGGCTTGATCGCACTACCTGGCTGTCTTGGACTCTGGAACGCACGGTTTAATGTATAACCGATATTCTTCTGTTCACGTCCACCGACGATCGCTACAACCTTTCCAGTATCATTATCAATACATGTTCCAGATGCCTGTGTCTTATAAATGCCATTCTTATCTTTCTCTGTATATCCAGACAATGCATTGTCTACACTGCTCTGCAGTTGTTTCTGGACATCTGGATCAATGGATGTATAAATATGATATCCTGCACTGTATAAGGTCCTCTTACACTCTGCATACACCTTATCATATTCTTCCTGATATTTTTCCTTCTCAGAAGTCGAACTGAAATCATATTTGAATTCAAATCCCTTCTGTTTCATAATCTCTTTTGTCGCACAATGAATGACATATGTTTCTACGTAATTCTTCTTCTCTGTCTTACTCTTCTGCGCACTCTTTACGTTAATCTCTTCACTGATTGCTTCTTCATACTGGTCTTTACGGATCAGTTTCTGCTCGTACATATCCTTTAGAATCTTATTTCTACGCTTGATCGTATTTTCTTTGTTTGTACGTGGATCATAGATTGTTGGATTATTTGGAATCGCAGATAAAAATGCTGCTTCTGACATTGTCAGATTCTTCGCATCCTTACGGAAATATCCTTGGCTTGCTGCCTGAATTCCATAATAACCATTCGCATAATAAACATTGTTCAGATAGAACTCAAGGATCTGCTCCTTGGAGTATTTCCTCTCTAATTCTACTGCCATAAAGATCTCTTTAACTTTTCTCTTCCATGTCTTCTGACGATTCAAAAAGACAGTCTTCGCAAGCTGCTGCGTCAGAGTACTTCCCCCCTGTGTGATCCTTCCTTTGTGTACCACATAACTTACTGCAGCTCTTGAGATTCCTTTGTAATCCACACCGCTGTGTTTATAGAAATTCTTGTCTTCGACAGAAATTACTGCAGCTATGACATAAACCGGAAGCTCCTTGTACTTCAGATAATATACATCTTTTTCACCTTTAAACTTCAGTAACTGTTTTCCGTTGGTGTCATATACAATACTTGTCTGTGATGCCTTAAATGTCTCCTCACTCGACTGAGCAACGAGTTTCTTGGCTTCACTTCTAAGCTTCATAACCTTTGCCCCAAAAGTAAACCAGCCGATTACGACCAACAACAAAAAGACAACAGAAACTTTCAAAAGAACTTTTTCTTTTTATGTTTCTTTTTATGCTTTTTCTTGCTTTCGGGAATAATCTTTTTTGTTTCCTTTGTTTCTTCAGCCATATTCCTTTCACCTTTCGTTTGTTTTTACTGTTCTCATTTTCCGGATCATCTCCAGATATATATCTTAATTTTAACATAAAATATATCATAACTAAAATTTTTGTCTCGACATAGTTCGCACTCTAAAGACAAAATCTAATTGGCATATCCGTAATAAACGCTTCCTGCTTGTTTAAATTCACTCTCAAGCTTCTTGCGATTTGCTTTTACAGACTTTCCATTTGTCGGATCATAATATCTTAAATCCGTCTGATTATAACTCATAACTAATACATATGTGCCATTCTTTCTCTGTGCCATAAAAGATCTTCCCTTACTTATTGCATAAACAAGATCATCCATGCTGCAGTCAGAATAATTAACTGCACGCTTATTGAACACCTTAAATAATTTATCATATGTGCTGCCTGACATCTTCTTGATCTTATCATAGGAAATCTTAATTCCTTCTGATCTTGCCATCATCAGAATACATGCAATATCTGTCTCATCTTTATTCTTTGCTTTGATCATCGGGATATTAGATCCTTTTCCATAATTCTGTGCAACACCTTTCTCCCACAGATACATCTGATGATAATTTACAACTACTCCACCACCTTGCTTGGCGACCTTGATAGCTTCTTTCAGATTACTGTAAATTCCTGACAACTTACCGCCTGTATAGACAAATGCATCCCTATATTTATTATCATTTACAGCAAATTTGATCTTTATCTCATCTTCCTGTTCCTCAACATTTGTAGAAAGATAGTTTGGTCTTGTCTGAATATAAACATCATCCGGGAATGCAAGATATAACTGATTCAATCTTGTTCCTGTATACCCGTACTCTAAAACTGCCTTACTCTCCTGTTTATCTTTGTAACGAATATAACTTACATTGATCTTCTTATATCCTTTTCCACTCTTCTTAGAATGTGTCAATGCGATCGTTGTTCCGTCTACACTTGTGTTCGTAATATAAGTACCATCTTCTCCATACTCTTTTACAATCTTTTTATTGTTTCTTATAT
>ENA-OQKV01000471-OQKV01000471.1-human-gut-metagenome-genome-assembly--contig:-NODE-471-length-15083-cov-4.576023_pt1 | contig 15083 bp, 13 predicted proteins | sample MGYA00242655_ERZ504811 | MGnify/ENA primary metagenome ERZ504811 (study PRJEB26092, sample SAMD00036406) | human gut metagenome | host: Homo sapiens | study: EMG produced TPA metagenomics assembly of...
CCTTTTTTGAGCAGGTTCATGGCTTCTTTTTACAATATAAGCATATCAAAAAAAGCAGAAGATATCTAATCCATTTCGGAATAAATATCTTCTGCTTTTAAGTTAATGACATTGGTATTTATGCGGGTTTTCGGCATTTGTTTTATCGAATGGCTCTAGTTTGGCCTCTATTTGTGGGGAGAGTAATAGCAAGATTAAGGAGAAATTATGAAAAAGATAATTATATTAAGAGGTAACTCTGGAAGTGGAAAAACAACAGTAGCTAGAGCGTTACAAAAGAAATTTGGATACAATACAATGGTGATTTCACAAGATGAGATTAGGAGAAATATCTTGTGGGTTAAAGATGGCGTTGATACTAAGGCATTACCACTTATGATAGAACTTATGAAATATGGGTATGAGCATTGTGATGTGGTTATTTTAGAGGGCATCATGTATGATGAGTGGTATAGTCCTTTGTTCAAAACGGCAAATGAATTGTATGGAATGGATATATATGCGTACTATTTTGATATACCATTTGAAGAGACGGTCAGGCGGCATAATACACGAGATAAAAAACAGAAATTTGGTGAAGAAGATATGCGTAGATGGTGGAGAGAAAAGGATTTTTCATCAGTTTTTAATGAAAAAATTATTACATCTGACATTGATGCAGACAGTATTGTTGAAATGATATATATAGCTATAAATGAGCAAATTTGAAAAAATGCACAAAACTACGCCACGACCTTTACAAAGGAGTCAAAACCAATGCATTCCCTCGCACATTGATAGAGGGTGAGATATTTTTCCATCTGGATTATGTCACTGATCCTGCGATACGCTGTTTCAAAAGGACAGACTTTGCCAGTTCCAACAACACACATATAGTGTGCAAATGACATAATCAACCAGTATCTTCGGATTCCCTGTGCAGAACGGATTTGATAGCTGTCCAGCGCCAGTTTATCCTTACATTGGCGGAAAAATACCTCAATTGGCCACCTGCATACGTAATTGTCCAGGATTTCATTTGTGGATAAAGACACATCCATGCAAAGGAAGGCCCTTAGTGCTTTCGGTTTTCCAAATGCTTTTTCGGGATAGCTGAAAAGAACAATTGCGTTTTCTATACCGTTGAGATTGCCTTCATATCGGTACACATAATAGTTTCTGCCTTTAACTGTCACAAGGTCAAAGTTTTTATGTGTCACGGATAATTCGGCAGCCAATTCGCTGAGCTTCTTTTTCATTCCTGACGGGTACAGCAAACGATTTATTTTCAAAGCACCAATGGTATGAAATCCTTGTACGGCAAAGGTGTTGATTATTTTTTCAGAAACGTACCAACAGTCACAAAGAAAATAGGACTGTACCGGAGGAGCTGGCAGTTCCTTTGCGATATCCTGAACAATGTCGATTTTAGAAATTGCCTTGTTATACAGCACAAAAGCATAATTCAAAACAATGCCGTTACAGGAAGGCATAACCGAAACTGCCTGATGCCCATAGTCCTGTTTGCCTTTCAAATGAGATTGATGAAAATACGCATCTTCAATCGGATGCAGAGCCCGTGACGAAGGCTTTGTCTTTGAAGCTATCGTATCGTCAACAATACAGAAAACAGGTTTTCCGGTGCGGGCTGCTTCTGAATAAATAATCTCAATGACAGACCGTTTTAATGTATCTGAAAGCAACAATTCATCCCACTTTCCAGAGTTGAGGAAATGGGCAATTGTAGTTCTGTGGCAGGAACTGTTTTTAGCAAAATCCGTGGTTTTTCCATGGTATCCAGAAAGAAAGATGCTAATCAGGATACTCATAAAATGATTGATCATTCGATTAGAATACGATTTGCATAAATCTAATTTTTTAAACTGGTTGTATATGAATGCTGAATGATGTATAGTATTTGCAGGAGGCACCTTCTTTCGTGAATGCTGTAAATGTTGGTTTGGTCACTTTCATTATACAATACAATCGAATTCAAGGTGTCTTTCTTTTATGCAAAATCACGAACTTGCTCATTTATAGTTATATAATAAAGAGTAAAAGAATGTAATTACTCTGTTAGTAAATTGACACAAGTTGGCTGTAGAGTATAATTATAGTAAAAGTACAGCAGAAGCTGTCGCAAAGATATTTATAAAAATGTTGTGGGGGTATTGAACATTAATGAATGTAAAATTAAAATCTGCAAGCAAGCAAGCGACTGTAGCCTGGAGGGTGGGAGAAAGATGAAGAAGTGCAAATTAGTACAGAATATAAGAAATTTCAAATTTTGTTATTTTATATTTTGCATAATGATATGTTTGGTTGTTTTTCCTGTTTCCACATCTGCCCAAGAAAATTCTGATCATGTTATCCGGGTAGGATCTTTTGAGGAAACTTATAATGTAGTCAATGAAAAGGGAGAAAGAAGCGGCTATGGTTATGAGTATCTTCAAGATATTGCAGGTTATGCAGGATGGACATATAAATACATAACAAGTGATTGGAAAAACTGCTTTACACAGTTGGAAAATGGAGAGATTGATATTCTTGGTGGCATTTCCTATACAGACGAACGTGCTGAAAATATGCTTTTTTCCGATATGCCTATGGGGGAAGAGAAATATTACATCTATACGGATGCATCCAATATGGATCTTACAGCAGGAAATTTGGATTCTTTTGAGGGAAAAAATATTGGTGTGTCTAAAGATAATATAGTGGAGGATGTGCTTAATGAATGGGAATCAAAATATGGTCTGCATACGAAGCATATCAATGTTTCTACAACCACAGAAATTATGGACAAACTGTCGAAACATGAAATTGACTGCTTCGTTTCGGTAGAAGAATCCCGTTGGGAAGAATCGGATATTTCACCGCTTACAAGTATTGGAGAGACAGAAATCTATTTCGCTATAAATCCAGAACGTCCGGATATCAAAGAAGCATTGGATAGTGCTATGCGCAGAATCAAGGATGACAACCCATTTTACACAGATGATCTCTACAGGCGTTATCTTTCTGCACAGAGCAGCTCGTTTCTTTCAAAAGAAGAAAGTGAGTGGATCGGGCAGCATGGTGCAATCCGGATAGGGTATCTGAATCAGGATGGAGGTATCAGCAGTGTAGATTCATCAACAGGTAAATTGACAGGTGTTATCACAGATTATGTGGATCTTGCAGAAAATTGTCTGCAAGGTCAGACTCTGGAATTTGAATTAAATGGATATGATACAAGAAGTGAACTGCTTCAGGCATTGCAGGATGGAAAAATAGACCTGATTTTTCATGCAAACCAGAATCCATACTTTGCAGAAACAAATGGATTTGCTTTGTCGGATACGCTATTGACTCTCAATATGGCAGCAATTACGGCAAAGGATTCTTTTGATGAAAATAAAGAGAATATAGTTGCCGTTGAAAAAGATAATTTTGTATTGAAAGCATATCTTTCATACAATTATCCACAATGGAAGGTTATGGAATATGAGACATCAGATGCAGCAGTAAAAGCAATGCAGAAAGGGGAGGCAGATTGTATTGTAAGCAATTCAGGTACTGTTTCAGACTATTTGAAAAATAATAAGCTTCATAGCGCTTTCCTGACAAAAGAAGCTGATGTTTCATTTGCTGTTCAGCAGGGAGAACCGGTTCTTTTGTCCATTCTGAATAAAACACTGACATCTATGCCTACAACTCAATTTTCAGGTGCAGTAGTTTCGTATAATGCTTCCTCACGAAAAGTTACAGCGAAGGATTTTATTCAGGACAATTTACTGGCTGTTTCACTCATAGCTGGAATCTCTATTTTGATTGTCCTGTGTATAATTCTTGATTCTTTGAAAAAATCAAAACGTGCAGAAGAAAAATCCAAGAAGTCTGCTGAGCAGGCATTGAAGCTAAATCAGGAGCTTGAAGAAAAACAGCAGGAATTACAAAATGCACTTGTAGAAGCACAGAGTGCCAATAAGGCTAAGACTTCCTTTTTAAATAACATGTCTCATGACATCAGGACACCGATCAATGGCATTATGGGCATGCTTACAATTCTTGAAAAAAGCGGAAATGATGGTGAGCGGGCAAAAGATTGCCTGAATAAAATAAATGAGTCTTCGAAACTGCTATTATCATTGGTAAATGATGTTTTGGATATGGCAAAGTTAGAATCGGATACCGTGGTTTTTGGTGATGAATCCATCAATCTGGATCAGGTATGTAAAGAAATCACGGAGTCGCTATACTTTCAGGCAGAAGAAAAAGGACTTCATGTTATAGGAGAACATGATGATTACAGTGGTATATATGTTTGGAGCAATGCAGTTCATCTGAAAAAAGTATTGATGAATCTGTTTACAAACAGTATGAAGTACAATAAGGTGAATGGTTCTATTTACATGAGTATGAGAACGATTGAAAGATCAGAAGATCACATGACATGTGAATTTAAAATAAGAGATAATGGAATTGGAATGTCAGAAGAATTTATAAAAAATGAATTGTTTACTCCATTTGTACAGGCAGATAATTCCCCACGTTCTGATTATAATGGGACAGGTCTGGGAATGCCTATTGTGAAACAACTTGTAGAAAAGATGGGCGGAACCATAACCGTTGAAAGCAAGCTTGGTGAAGGAAGTTGTTTTACTGTAATACTTCCATTTAAAATTGATACGAATGCACGGCCAGAAGAAAAAGAAGATTTTGATGCAGATATATCAGGTATCCGGGTATTGCTGGTTGAAGATAATGAGCTGAATGTGGAAATAGCAGAATTTATGCTGACGGAAAATGGAGCTAAAGTAGAAACAGTGAACAATGGGTTAGAAGCTGTTCAGCATTTTGAAGCTTCCGAACCGGGAACATACGATGTTATTTTAATGGATGTTATGATGCCGGTGATGGATGGGCTTACTGCCACAAAAACAATAAGATCCCTGGAACGGCAGGATGCAAAAACAATCCCTATCATTGCTATGACTGCAAATGCATTTAGGGAAGATGCAGAAAAGTGTATGGAAGCAGGAATGAACGCACATCTTGCAAAGCCGTTAGATGATAAAACAATCAAGCAGACTATATGCGAAGAATTGAGAAGCAGTAGGGACAGGTGAAAATTTGTTAAACCAGGAGGTTGACAAGGAGATGCATAGAGAAATATATTTGACCGACAGGAGATTTAATATGATTTCGAGAGCAAAGAAATATGTGGCAGTGTTACTGGTTTTTGTATGCGTGTGTATGATATTTTCTCCCCAGACTGCATATGCAGCCGAGGACAGTTCGCAGCATGAAACTGTCAAAGTCGGTTTCTTTGCCATGGATGGTTATCACATGATGGATGAAGAGGGGAACCGCAGCGGTTATGGCTATGATTTCCTTCGGTTGATGGCCCGTTATTGGGATGTAGATTACGAATATGTCGGATATGATAAGAGCTGGGATGATATGCAGCAGATGCTTGAAGATGGCGAGATTGATATGGTAACATCTCCCCGCATAACACCGGAAAGAGAAGAAAAGTTTGATTTTTCACGTCCGATCGGAACCAATAATGGGATTCTGACCGTCCGCAGTGACAACAGCACGATTGTGGACGGCAATTACAGTACTTACAACGGTATACGTGTGGCACTTTTGAACGGAAGCTCACGAGATAAAGAGTTTGCGGATTTTGCAGGCAATAAAGGATTTACATATGATCCATTTTATTTTGATACGACAGAAGAAATGGAGGAAGCTCTTCAGAGCGGAAATGTTGATGCTATTGCTTCTACTTCTCTGAGAAAAACAAACAATGAGCGTATCGTGGATAAATTTGACAGCAGCGATTTCTATGTCATGGTTAAAAAGGTAATACAGAATTGCTGAATGAGATCAATTATGCAATCGACCAGATGAATGCAGTTGAGGGTGACTGGAAAACGACACTTTATAATAAAAATTATGAAAGCATAGAAACTAAGAATCTGGAATATACGGAGCAAGAAAAAAGTATTATTGCACAATATTCCAAGGACAACCCGCTTCATGTTCTGTGTGATCCGACCCGTTATCCATATTCTTATAATGAAAATGGTGAGATGAAGGGTATTATCCCGGATTACTTCCGGAAAATTGCAGACTATGCCGGGATTTCCTATGAGTTTCTTACACCTGCCACCAGAGATGAGTATATTGCTTATCAGAAAAATAAGGAAACCACAGATATGAGCATCGATGCGCGCCTGGAAACAGATAACTATGCTGAGACGAAAAAATGGGGGATTACTGCACCTTTCATTACGATGCAGCTGGCAAGGGTGACACGGCGTGACTTTGATGGAAAAATTAATGTTGTTACTACTGTTGACCAGACAGCATCAAATTCAATTGAAGATGCAATGGCACCCGGTGCAGAAAAACTGATGTGCAGTACCCGACAGGAAATGATGGAAGCTGTCCGTAAGGGTAAAGCAGATGCTGCCTTCGTCTACTATTACATGGCACAGGCGTTTGTGAACAGTGACACTACGGGCACCATGACATATACTCTGCTGGAACAGCCTACATTCACCTACCGCATGGTAATTTCATCAACTGAGAACCATGCGCTGGCTGGTATTCTGACGAAAGCAATGTATGCCATGCCCAAAAATCTTGTTGAAGATCTTGCAGCACAGTATACCACATACAAAGCAACAGAGCTGACATTTGTTGACTGGATCCGTCTGCATCCTGTTGTTACTGTTTTGGTTCTTCTTATTTTTGGATGGCTGCTGACTATTATGACTGCGACAATAGTGCGTCTCAGTGCAAGAAAAAAAAGCTCAGAAGGCGGCCCAGGAGAAAGCTGAGGAAATGGCGGAACTGGCAGAGCATGCACAGGCTGTAAACAAGGCAAAAACAGCATTTCTGTCACATATGTCCCATGATATGAGGACACCGATGAATGCAATCATAGGATTTACCGGTATTGCAATGAAAAACAATCCGTCAGACGAAGTGAAAAATTGTCTGGAAAAGATTGACGAAAGTTCAGAGTATTTACTGTCGCTGATCAATGATGTATTAGATTTGACTCGCGTGGAAAGTGGAAAAGTGAAATACAATCCGGTACCGGCAGATTTGAAAAGTATCACAGATTCTACACTGGATATTACAAAAGGTTTTCTTATGAACAGGGATATCAACTTTAAAATTCAGCGTGAGGAAGCAAAGATTCCAAATGTACTTGCGGATCCTGCACGCCTGCGCGATGTGCTGGTCAATATTCTGAGCAATGCCGTGAAATTCACTCCGGATGGAGGGACGATTACATTTGAAGCCCAGTGTCAGGAAAAGGGCGGGGATGGATATATAAATATGCGTTACCGCATTTCGGATACTGGTATTGGCATGAGTGAGGAATTTACAAAAGAAGTTTTTGAGGAATTTGCACAGGAAGATTCCGGTGTGAGAACGCAGTACCACGGAGTTGGACTGGGGATGGCTATCGTAAAGAAGTATGTAGATATGATGGGTGGAATCATTTCCGTGCAGAGTAAAAAGCATGAGGGAACCACATTTACTGTGGATATTCCTCTGGAAATTACAGATAAGGAATGTAATAAGTCAGACACAGGTTTTTCTGAAAAGGTAAATCTTACAGGTGTGAATGTCCTTCTTGCAGAGGATAATGAACTGAATGCAGAGATTGCTGCCGTGCAGTTGGAAGCGTTCGGGATGAATGTAGAAAGAGCTGTGGATGGAAAGAATGCTGTTGAGATTTTCAGAAATCATCCGGAAGGCACATTTGATGTAATCCTGATGGATATCATGATGCCTGAAATGAATGGTTATGAAGCGGTAAAAGCAATCAGGGCAATGAATGACAGACCGGATGGAAAAACATTCCTATTATAGCAATGACAGCTAATTCATTTGCAGAAGATGTTCAGGCATCACTGGATGCAGGAATGAACGCACATTTGTCAAAGCCGATTGTGATTGAGGAAGTTATAAAAACGATTTTAAGGTATGTTCATAATGATTAGCAGAGGTTTATGAATTAGTGGAATACAATTGACAGGAGGGCTAAAAGATGACAATGCAGGAGTGCTATAAAGCTATCGGAGGAAACTATGAGGCTGTTTTGGGACGCCTTCTGAGGAATAACAGGAAAGCAAATATTCCAATCGTTGCCATGACCGCAAACGCATTCGAAGAAGATAAAAAGAAGGCATTTAAAGCAGGTATGAATGCTCATATTGCAAAACCAATTGATATAAATACAATACTTGCTGTTTTTGACCAGGTGTTTGGTATATAGAAGTTGTTGTTTCCCAATTGGAGCATACGTAAGTAGCAAGAAGACAGGCGGCAAATAATTATAAAATGGGGAAAAGTGATATGGAAGAATACAGAGATGATAAAAAAAGTAAATTGTATTACATGGATGAAATCCTTCATAAGATTTCTTCCATGAGTCAGGCAGAGAATGAAAAACAACTGGATGACATTACGCCATCTATACTGAAGAGCGTTGGAAAATATACAGCAGCAGACAGAGCGTATATTTTTGAATGGAGTTCAGAAAAAAAGGAAGTTTTAAAAATACATTTGAATGGTGTGCCTCGGGAATCGAACCGCAGATACAGAATCTGCAGAAAGTTCCCGTCTGCCTGATGCAGAACTGGGTGGAAACATTTATCCAGAAGAAAAATATCATCATTTATGACCTGGAAGAAATAGCAGAAGAAACCCCACAGGAATATGAAATTTTAAAGCCTCAGAATATTCATGCTCTGATTGCTGTGCCGATTTATACAAATCATAAATTTATAGGCTTCATTGGATTGGATAACCCGGATCTGAATCAGAATATGGTGTCCATGAATCTGTTATCTGATGTGGGGTGCCATATGGGAAGTGTCCGTGAAAACCTGAGAATGATGAAGGCACTTGAGGATGCACTGGAAACTGCAAATCTGAATGGAGAAATCATTGATTCCATCAGTAAATTATACTGGCTGATCTACCGAATGAATCTGGAAACAGGAACTTATGAAGAAATATCTGCCGGCAACGAGATGCATAAACTTACAGGCAAGCATGGAAAAACGGAAGAAGATTTCCAGCATGCTATCAATACAATTGTTGATGGGGAGCATCAGGAAATGATGAAAAAGTTCCTTGATACATCGACTCTGGCTGACAGGCTGAAAGACACGGAAAGTATTGCGGTTGAATACCGGGCACAAAGTGGATCCTGGCATCTGGCAAGATTTATTGTAAAAAAACGGACCCATCTGGTAAGGTTACAAATGTTCTGTATGTTGTCCGGCAGATTGATAAAGAAAAACAGGTTGAAATTACTTATAAGCAGGAACTGATAAAAAAGAACAGGATTTTGTCAGGACTGAGCCGTGATTATACGACAGCTTTTGTTTTGAATCTGGATACGGATGAGTATGAGTTTGTATTTAATCAGGAGACAAATCATGCCCAGAAACATGAAGAGTTCAAAGCATTTTCAGATTATGTGGATGCCTATGCTTTTGCATTTGCACTTCCGGAATTTCGTGACGTAATGCGTCGGGAACTGGACCGTAATATGATTAAAAAGCATTTTGAAACAGAAGACGAATATCATTTTTCTTTTGAGACGTCACCAAATGCAGCAGGTTTGTCCTGCTTTCAGGCACATATTGTAAAAGAGTACGAGGAAGGCAGCCATTTTGCGTTCCTTGGTTTCCGAAGTATAGATGAGATCGTACAGAAAGAGCGTTTTTATAAAGATTCTTTGCAAAAAGTAAACCAGGAACTTAAGCATCAGCTGGACATGATCACATCTGCACTGCCGGGTGGTGTGAAAATCAGCAATGATGATCCGGAATATTCTTTTAAGTATGTTTCAGAGCATTTTGCACAGATGCTGGGATATGATACTCCGGAGAAATTGATGGAAGCTTCTGGAGGGACGATTGTTGACCTGGCGCATCCGGACGATCTGGAACAGGGAATTGCACAGGCGTTGGAGCAGTATAGTAAAGCGGATCATTATGAAATCACATATCGAATGAAATGCAAAAATGGATCCTGGAAATATATTGAGGACAGGGGACACAAAATTTGCAAACCGAATGGAGTAATCGAACACTGGAATCTGATTCTGGATAAAAATGAACTGGTGGAAAAAACCATTGCCCTGGAGAGCGAGAAAAAAGCAAACCAGAGTAAATCGGATTTTCTTTCCAGGATGTCCCATGATATGCGTACACCATTGAATGGAATTATCGGGCTTATGGATATCTGCATGAAGCACCCGGAGGACAGAACACTGGTGGATTCCAGCCGTCTTAAGGCAAGAGTAGCGGCAGACCATCTGTTGTCGCTGATCAATGACACACTGGAAATGAGTAAACTGGAAAATGAAGAAACAAAAATTCCGAAAGAAGATTTTTATCTGCCGGATCTGCTTCGTGAGGTGGAAACCATTGCACAGATGAGGGCAGATGAAGAGTGTATTACGATTCATTTTATGGATGATCCTTATTCGATTCCATATCCGAATCTTACCGGAAGCTCCCTGCATGTAAAACAGATATTTTTAAATCTGATTACAAACAGTATTAAATACAACCGTAAAAATGGCTCAGTGGATTGCTTCTTGAAAGAAGAGAAGGAATCCGATGAAAGAGTGCTGGTAGATGTGACTATAAAAGATACGGGAATCGGAATGTCAGAGGATTTCCTGAAGAATATATTTCAGCCATTTGTTCAGGCTGATCAGGGCGCCAGATCATACTATAAAGGTACCGGACTTGGCATGGCGATTGTAAAAGAGCTGCTTGATCGTATGGATGGAACCATTCAGATTGACAGTGTGGAAAATCAGGGCACTACCATACATGTGGTCATACCTTTTGAAATAGCAGAAGAACCTGCAGTTGTACAGGAAATGTCTGAATTACCAAAGAAAAATCTGTCCGGGTGCCGTATTCTATTGGCAGAGGATAACGAGCTCAACAGGGAAATTGCGGCATTCCTTCTGAAAGATGAGGGAATTTCCGTCACAGAGGCGGAAGATGGACAGCAGGCAGTGGAATGTTTCCTAAAAATGCCGGAAGGATATTACGATGCGGTTCTAATGGATATCATGATGCCTGTGATGGACGGATATCAGGCAGCCAGGGCGATTCGTGGCAGTGGAAAGAAAGATGCAGAAATGATTCCAATCATTGCCATAACAGCCAATGCTTTTGCTGAAGATAAAAGAAAGACGATGGAGGCAGGGATGGATGCACACCTGTCAAAACCTTTAAATGTACAGGAACTGATGGATACAATCCGAAAATTCTGTGCTGGTAAGCAGATATGTCAGTGACCGAGAAGAGAATAACAGAGGGATAGCAGAATGAAAAAGGACAGCGAACTATATAAAAAAATAAGAGTACAGTGCTATATTGTTGGATTGATTGCTTTTCTGACAGCATTGATTGTTGGCGTTTTTTCTGCTTCATAATTTGGAAAAGGATAAAAGACAACCGGAAAATATATGGCGCAGATTACTGAGAAAAGAGTCAGGGCAAGACTGGATCAGTATAGCATGCTCTCTGCTCTTTTTGGGAAATTATATCAGTGCAGGAGAGAATCTGGATGAGAATACATTTTCTGAACTGGCAGAAAAGATTCCTAATGAAGATGGAGTGATAAAGGCATTTGAACTGGCACCTGAAGGGATTGTTACAGACATTTATCCGAAAGAGGGAAATGAGGGGGCTTTTGGACTGGATATGCTGCAGGAACATGAACGGAAAAGGATGCGATTCTGGCAAGGGATAGCGGGAAATATACGACTTGGAGGACCATACCAGTTAAAGCAGGGAGGAACAGGAGCATTTGCTTTTTAATCCGGTTTATCAGGACAATAATTCAGAACAGGGTGAGTTCTGGGGCTTTGTGATTCTGGTGATTGACTGGGATCGTTTCATTAGAGAGATAAATCTTGATTATTTAAGCGATGCAGATTTCTGTTACAGAATTTGGACATATGACAGAAGCAGCAGCGACAAGATTATTTTAGCAGAGAGCCAGGATAATATGTCGGATAATATTCTGACAGTAGAATGTACAGTGCCAAATAACACATGGTATTTTGACATTATACCTTCAAGGGGATGGATTCCACGTTTTTACCAGATTATGTGTATTGTCATTTCTTGTATATTCTCATTATTGATTGCTACAGTATTTTATTTAATATCCAGTAAAAAACACAGGGAAAGACAATATGAAGCAGAACTGGAAAAATCTGCTGAGCAGGCGAAAAATGCTAATGAGGCAAAAACAAGATTTTTATTTAACATGAGTCATGATATCCGGACTCCGATGAATGCAATTGTAGGTTTTTCCGGTTTGTTGGAGAAGAATCTGCAAAATGAAAGAAAGGCAAAAGAATATCTGGAAAAGATACAGTCTTCCGGTAATCTTTTGCTGAGAATCATCAATCAGGTTCTGGAGATGGCCCGGATTGAAAGTGGTACTGCGGTATTGCAGTTAAAAGCTGAAGATATGGATGCATTATTTCACAGAGTAAATACAGTGTTTGAAGAGGATGTCAGAAAGAAGAACCTGCAGTATCATGCTGTTTTAGATGTAAGACATCATTATGTTGTCTGTGATCAGACAAAGTTACAGGAAATCATGCTGAATATTATCAGTAATGCTATAAAGTATACCCCGGAGGGACATTCAATCTATGTAGAAGTACATGAGGCGGTATCAGAGAATCCTTCAAAGATACGCTATATTTTTTCATGTGAAGATACGGGCATTGGTATGAGTGAAAGAATATCTTCCACATATCTATGAAGAATTTTCCAGAGAACATAGTACCACAGAAAACAAAGTGCCGGGAAACCGGGTTGGGACTTCCTATTATCAAATCTATGATAGAGCTGATGGGTGGAAGTATTCAGGTGGAAAGCAGACAGGGTATTGGAACAAAATTTACGATAGATCTTCTTTTGACATAGCATTGAAAGAAGAGGTATATGGAAGTGAGGATACCATAGAGTCATCTGCAATTCATACAATAAAAGGGAAAAGAATTCTCCTTGTAGAAGATAATGAGCTGAATGCGGAAATAGCAAAAGACAGTTCTCGAAGATGTCGGAGCGTTAATTACCAGAGCGGAGAATGGACAGCAGGCACTGGAACTATTTAAAGAGAAACCGGCAGGAACATTTGATGTAATTTTGATGGATCTGATGATGCCTGTTATGGATGGATATACAGCTACGAGAAAAAATCAGGGAATTAGAACGTTCAGATGCAAAAACAGTACCGATTATAGCTATGACAGCAAATGCATTCCAGGAAGATGCTGAAAAGTGCATTGCCGTGGGTATGAACGCTCATTTGGCGAAACCTTTGGATATTGAAAAGATGAAAAAGACTATTAAAAGTATTTGTTCCTAATATAGGCGGAAATTAAGGAAATATTGAAATCCTTGTACAGAGAAAAAGATAGATTAAATAGTTATGAAAATCAAATACCAATCGACTATGCATGCGGATGGGCATTATCCTTCGATGATATGTCGTGTACAATGCAGATGTTATTGGATGATGCAGATACTTATATGTATAAAAATAAACAGTTATGCAAGAAATATAAAGGAAATAGAAAATATGAATAAAAGACAAAAAATACTGATTGTCGATGATGCAAAGTTCAACAGGGATATATTGAAAGAATTTCTTGGAGAAACCTATGATTATCTGGAAGCTGAAAATGGAAATCAGGCAGTCCAGATTATGGAAGAGAATCCGGGAATCGATCTGATGCTTTTAGACATCAACATGCCACAGATGGATGGATTTGAAGTCCTGAAATGGATGAAACTAAGCCAATGCATTGAAGAAACTCCTGTAATTATGATATCTTCGGAAGAATCTGTTGAGACTATGCGTAAAGCATATGAGATGGGAATCACAGATTATATTACACGGCCATTTGACTCTGTTATCGTAAAAAAGAGAGTTCAAAATACTTTGGGGCTATATGCAAATCAAAAGCGCCTGATCAATGTGGTCGTTGATCAGGTTTATGAAAAAGAAGAAAATAATAATATTATGATCAGGATTCTGAGCAATGTATTAGGATCACGCAACAGTGAGAGCAGCGAACATATTTTACATATCCGGACTGCGACGGAAATGATGCTGAGGCAACTGGTAAAAACAACGGATGCATATCATCTGACGGAGACTGATATTGCTATAATTACAACTGCATCTTCTCTTCATGATATTGGCAAAATACGCATTCCGGAAGAAATACTGAATAAACCCGGAAGACTGGCCGATGAAGAATTTAAAATTATGAAAACTCATAGTGAGATTGGAGCATCCATGATCCGGGACATGCATTTTTTGCAAAATCATCCACTGGTGCATACCGCATGGGAAATCTGCAGATGGCATCATGAAAGATGGGATGGAAATGGGTATCCGGATGGCCTGAAAGGAGAAGAAATACCAATCTCTGCACAGGTGGTGTCTATTGTGGATGTTTATGATGCTCTTACCAGTGAAAGATGTTATAAGAAAGCATTTGATCATGATACGGCAATCAAGATGATCCTGGACGGGAAATGCGGACAGTTTAATCCGATCCTTCTCAAGTGTTTGGAAGAATTGAGCCTTCAGTTTTCAAAAATGCTCAGCAAAGAGATGGATAGTAATAAATATTATTATGAGGCGCAGAGACTTTCGAATGAAATACTTAGTGAAAAATCTTTGCCGAACAAAAACTATTCGCAGAATGTCGTTAAAATTATGCAGGAAAAGATAGATTTTTTCAGATCGCACAGTGGCAAAAATTCTATCGAGTATAATGCAATTTCAGGGCAGCTAATCATAATAAACGAGGAGCAGCAGATATTTTGTCAGAGAGATGATCCTAAATTTGATATATTCAATATGTTCGAAGTGAGCATGGAAGACATTCAACACATTAGATTTTTGTTAAATCAGACATCTGTACAAAATAATGAAATCACATTGCAGATAAAAGCGAAGGTGAAGAACGACAGTCAGATGTATCATCTGAAACTGCATACGTTGTGGTCGCCTTTAAA
>ENA-OQKV01000474-OQKV01000474.1-human-gut-metagenome-genome-assembly--contig:-NODE-474-length-14969-cov-4.311750_pt1 | contig 14969 bp, 16 predicted proteins | sample MGYA00242655_ERZ504811 | MGnify/ENA primary metagenome ERZ504811 (study PRJEB26092, sample SAMD00036406) | human gut metagenome | host: Homo sapiens | study: EMG produced TPA metagenomics assembly of...
TGACGCAAACCTCGATCTGCTGATCCGGTTTTCTGACAGCCACTGCATACCGTGTCTTATTTTTCATCATAATACCTTCCAGCACTGCCTGTCCGCCTATATTTGATGACTTCATACTTCCCTCCTCCTTTTTTCTATATATAAAAACAGGCTGAGATACATTTACCTCAGCCTGCCATAATCTTTTCTTATTTAATACCATATTTTTTGTTGAACTTGTCAACACGTCCGCGAGCCTGAGCAGCTTTCTGCTGACCTGTATAGAATGGATGGCATTTGGAGCAGATTTCTACGTGGATGCTCTCGTTTGTAGATCCTGTTACAAATGTGTTTCCACAGTTACAAGTTACTGTTGCCTGATGGTACTCTGGATGGATTCCTTCTCTCATGATTTTCACCTCTCTATTTTAAAATATTATTCTAATCTCTAAACAGCTACACCATAATAGCATAGTTTTTCTGTTTTGCAAGTTTTTTCAATAAGAAAACTTTATCTTTTTTCAATTTTTAATTTTTTGCTGCTTTTCTTTTCCAATCAGGAAATACGGAACTGCCAGGAACAAAATACCGCCCACCATATTTCCAATGGTTACAACAGCCAGATTATAGGCATATCCGCCGATGCTGATATCGTACTGTGCCGGATTCAAAAGACCGATCATCATCAGAGACATATTTGCCACACTATGTTCAAATCCTGCTGTAAAAAATGTGATCAGACACCAGAACGTCATAATCAGCTTTCCTGTTTCTGTTTTCATTTTAATTCCGCACCACACTGCCAGACATACTAAGATATTACAGAGTATTGCCCGCATAAACAGCGGCAGAGGTTCTACAGACATCTTCATCGCTGTAGTATCTGCCATGATCGCCTGTACGCTTCCTGTACAGAGTCCTGTCAGAGAGTACATTCCTGCTACCAGAACAGAGCCTGCCAGATTCCCGAGCCAGCAGGTCACCCACACTGTCACAGAATCCTGAAATGTCACTTTCTTCTGAAACATCCCAACAGCCATCACAAAATTACTTCCTGTAAAGAGCTCTGCTCCTGCCATCAAAACCAGACTGAGGGCAACGCCAAAGCAGCCTCCCATAATAAACTTCACACCCGGCACGCCGCCTTCTTTTAACATTCCACCTGCTGTAAATGCCAGAAGAACGCCAAATCCAACAAACATTCCCGCCAGCATCGCTGAGATGAAGTATGCCCCTGTCTGCTGCCGCAGGAACTGGATTTTCTTTTTGGCTGCATTTCCTGCCATGTCAATTTCTTCACGAAACATCTTGATTTCCTCCTCAGTTTCTCATCATTCAAGTATTCTTGAACATCCCGCATTTTGTCACATTTTGCAGGACACCAACCAGAATATAATATCTGTTTTGTGAGTCAGAATCAAGTATTTTCTTTCGTACAAGAGTGATTTTAGATAAATTTTTGACGAATTACTGTCTGCACCAGCTCGGCATTCGTTCTTGTCCGCGAGAACATATTCAGCAGATTGTCCACTGCTTCATCTGCTTTCATGCCATTCATTGCCTTTCGGATGATATAAACTGCATCCTGCTCTTCTTTATTAAGCAGCAGATCTTCTCTTCTGGTTCCGGATTTCGGAATATCGATCGCCGGGAACACTCTCTTCTCCTGAAGTTTTCGATCCAGCACCAGCTCCATGTTACCGGTTCCCTTAAATTCTTCATAAACAACATCATCCATCTTGCTTCCCGTTTCCACAAGTGCTGTTGCCAGGATCGTAAGACTTCCGCCCTCACGCATATTTCTTGCCGCACCGAAAAACCGCTTCGGCATATGCAGTGCAGCCGGATCAAGACCACCGGACAAGGTTCTTCCTGACGGCGGCACAGTCAGATTGTACGCTCTTGCCAGACGGGTGATACTGTCTAACAGGATCATAACGTCTTTTCCATGCTCTACCAGACGCTTCGCACGCTCAATCACCATCTCGGATACTCTCTTGTGATGTTCCGGCAGCTCGTCAAATGTAGAGTAGATTACTTCCACATTTGGTCCCGCGATTGCTTCCCTGATATCGGTTACCTCCTCCGGACGCTCATCGATCAGAAGAATCAGAAGATGCATGTCCGGCTCTCTTTTCTGAACAGAGAGTGCCACTTCTTTGAGAAGGGTTGTCTTACCGGCTTTCGGAGGTGATACGATCATTCCTCTCTGCCCTTTTCCGATCGGAGAGAGCAAATCTACGATCCGCATTGCAGTCGTTGCTCCGGGTGTTTCCAGAGAAATCCTCTGATTCGGGAAAATCGGAGTCAGATCTTCAAAATTATGGCGCTTTACTGCTTCTGCCGGACGCAGCCCATTGATGGTCGATACGTACAAAAGTGCACTGAATTTTTCAGACTGTGTTTTAATCCTTGTATTTCCTGTGATGATATCTCCTGTCTTCAAATTGAAGCGCCGGATCTGAGATGGTGACACATATACATCATTTTCACCCGGAAGATAGTTTTCACACCGGATAAACCCATACCCGTCCGGAAGTACCTCTAAAATTCCGTTTGCAGTACGCCCGCTGTCAAGCTGTTCGATATCCGTTCCCTCTTTTTTCTCTTTCACTTCTTCTTTTGCCTGTGCGTTGGCCTCTTCCTGTTTCTCTTTATCATCCTGCGCCAGCATTGCTTCGATCAGATCTCCTTTTTTTAAAGTGGAAATTCCTTTCATTTTTCTTGCCTTTGCCAATTCCCGCAATGTAGCGAGCGGTAACGATTCATATTTTTCTCTTGTCATAATTACCTGCCTTTCTCAAAATTCACTTTTCATTTATTCATTTTACTTTCAATCTCTTGGGGATCTTTGTCTGAACTGACTTAACTTGAACAATTTTGTAAAGTTTGTTTTTTTATTATAGCGCATCTTTTCCAAAAAAGAAAGTTTTTTTTGAAATCTTGCACCGTTCCCTTAACAGTGTTATGATTATGGAAGAATGTGTTCTGCACAGAAAATCTAAGAATCAGCGAGGTAAAAACTATGACAAACAGCGAAAAAGCATTACAGATGCACGAACAGTGGAACGGAAAACTGGAAACTGCAGCCAAAGCACATGTCAATTCCAGAGAAGATCTGGCAATTGCTTACACACCGGGTGTAGCCGAACCTTGTAAGGTGATCGCAAAAGATCCCGAAGCTGCTTACAAATATACAATCAAATCCAACACCGTAGCCGTAGTTTCTGACGGAAGTGCGGTTCTGGGACTTGGCAATATCGGAGCACTGGCAGCCATGCCTGTTATGGAAGGAAAAGCAGTTCTTTTCAAAGAATTCGGCGGTGTCAATGCCGTTCCGATCTGCCTTGACACGCAGGATACAGAAGAGATTATCAAAACCGTTGTCAACATTGCACCTGCATTTGGCGGAATCAATCTGGAAGATATTTCTGCACCGCGTTGTTTTGAGATCGAAGAACGCTTAAAAGAGCTTCTGGACATCCCTGTCTTTCATGATGACCAGCACGGAACTGCCATTGTTGTCCTTGCCGGTATCATCAATGCTCTCAAAGTAACCGGAAAGAAGAAAGAAGACTGCCGCGTTGTCGTAAACGGTGCAGGTTCTGCCGGAGTTGCCATCACAAAACTGCTTCTGACCTACGGATTCGAACATATTACAATGTGTGATATCAACGGAATCATCAGCAGCGCATCACCAAACCTGAACTGGATGCAGAAAAAGATGACGGAAGTGACAAACCTGGAAAACAAAACCGGTTCTCTTACAGATGCCATGCGTGGAGCTGACATTTTCGTCGGTGTCTCTGCTCCTGGTATCGTCACAAAAGAGATGGTCGCATCCATGAATTCTGATGCCATACTCTTTGCCATGGCAAATCCGGTGCCGGAGATCATGCCGGATCTTGCAAAAGAAGCGGGTGCACGCGTTGTTGGAACCGGACGCTCTGATTTTCCAAATCAGGTCAATAACGTTGTCGCTTTCCCGGGAATTTTCAAAGGGGCGCTGGAAGGGCGCGCCACACAGATCACGGAAGAGATAAAACTTGCTACAGCCAATGCCATTGCAAGTCTTGTTTCTGATGAAGAACTCAATGAAAACAATATTCTCCCGGAAGCATTTGATTCCCGTGTTGCCGACGTAGTCAGCAAAGCGGTAAAGGAACTGATCTGATCATGCGCTGGGGTGAAAAAAGATACCACTCTCTGGATTATGAATTAAAACAGATGTTCAAAGAAAAAGTTTACAAAATCGCCTTAAACGGCGGAATGACCTGTCCAAATCGTGACGGTCATGTGGGAACAGGGGGCTGCATCTTCTGCAGTTCCCAGGGGTCAGGTGATTTTGCCGGCTCTGCCAGACTTTCCATCGCCGAACAGATAAAACAGGGAAAAGCAGATATTTCTTCCAAACGTCCGGTGCACTCTTATATTGCCTATTTTCAGGCATTTACGAACACTTATGCGCCGGTGGAAACACTTCGCGCCCTTTATATGGAAGCCATTGCTGATCCGGAGGTGAAGATTCTCTCCATTGCCACCAGACCGGATTGTCTGGGAGCAGATGTCCTCGCACTGCTCGATGAGATCAACCACATCAAACCTGTCTGGGTAGAGCTGGGATTGCAGACCATCCATCCCGAAACCAGCGCCTACATCCGGCGCGGATATGAGCTTTCAGTATTTGAACAGGCAGTAAAAGAACTTCGTGCCATCGGCATCACGGTAATTGTTCATACGATTCTGTATCTGCCGGGTGAAACGAAAGACGATATGCTGGATACGATCCACTATCTCAATCATATGGATATTCAGGGGATCAAACTGCAGCTGCTTCATGTCTTAACCCACACAGACCTTGCAGCCGACTATGAAAAACACCCCTTTTATATTCCCGATATGCAGGATTATATTCAGTTTCTCGGTACCTGCATCGCACAGTTGAACCCCGAAATCGTGATTCATCGCCTGACCGGAGACGGGCCAAAAGACCTTTTGATCGCCCCTCTTTGGACAAGCAATAAAAGAACCGTATTAAATCAGCTTCACAGCCACCTGAAAGAACAGGATATCTGGCAGGGAAAGGAGTACTATGTCTGAAACTTATACACTGTATAAACTGATCGTATTGTACATGCTGGATAAAGTGGATTTTCCATTGACAACTTCACAGATTTCCGAATTTATTCTGGAAAAAGAATACACAACTTATTTTAAGCTTCAGGAAACACTCGCTGAAATGGAACATTCCGGACTGCTCCGCGTGGAAACGACACACAACCGTACTCTGTATCATCTGACAGACAACGGTCTGGACACCATCCAATACTTTAAAAACAAGATTTCCCCTGCCATTCAGCGGGATATTGATGAATTTCTCAAAGAAAAGAAGTATGATCTGAAAGAAGAGGTTTCTGTCAAGTCCGACTACTATCTGAACACCAACCATGAATATGAGGTCTGCTGTCAGATTGTAGAAAACGGCTTCAGCCTGATCGATCTGAAACTCACGGTTCCTACCGAATCAGAAGCTGAAGCCATTGCCGGAAACTGGGCTTCCCAGAGCCAGGATATCTATACCCTACTGCTTGCGAAGCTTTTGTAAATGCTCTTTGATTTGTTTTTCATAGCCAAGATCGCTGGGTTCGTAGAACCTGGCGTTTTTGATTTCATCCGGAAGATACTGCTGTTCTACATAATGATTCGGATAGTCATGTGCATATTTATATCCGATCCCATGTCCCAGATTTTTAGAACCCTTGTAATGTGCATCCTGCAGATGTGACGGAACCGTGGTCTTATATTGCCGTACATTTTCATTTGCCGCAAAAATCGCATTGACCGCCGAATTACTTTTTGGCGCAGTCGCCACATACAGTACTGCCTGCGATAAAATAATCTGTGCCTCCGGCATCCCGATCCGCTCCACTGCCTGTGCTGCGGAGACGGCCACCGTGAGCGCCATAGGATCTGCATTTCCCACATCCTCTGCTGCACAGATCATGATCCTGCGGGCAATAAATTTGATATCTTCTCCTGCATACAGCATTTTTGCCAGATAATACACTGCAGCATCTGGATCAGATCCACGCATACTTTTGATAAATGCAGAAATCGTATCATAATGATTGTCTCCACCCTTATCATAGCGCACAACCCGCTTTTGAATACACTCTGACGCCACATCCAGCGTAATATGAATCTTGCCGTCCTCACTGCGCTCTGTCGTCAAAACACCAAGCTCAATGGCATTGAGCGCACTTCTTGCATCTCCGCCGGATACATCTGCCAGAAACTCCAGCGCATCCTCGTCAATCTCTGCGTGAAAGTTTCCCATTCCCTTATTCTCATCATAAACCGCACGCTTCAACAGGGTGCGAATATCTTCTTTTCCCAGAGATTTTAATTCAAATACACTGGATCGGGAAATCAACGCACTATTGACTTCAAAATACGGGTTTTCTGTCGTTGCTCCGATCAAGGTAATGGTACCGTCCTCCACAAATGGCAGCAGATAGTCCTGTTGTCCCTTGTTAAATCTGTGGATCTCGTCAATAAACAGGATCGTTTTTTTGCGATACATTCCGAGCAGTTCTTTCGCTTCATTTACCACCTGCTCCATATCTTTTTTTCCTGCTACTGTAGCATTGATCTGCTTGAACTCCGCACTGGTTGTATGTGCGATCACCTTTGCAAGAGTCGTCTTTCCCGTTCCCGGAGGTCCGTAAAAAATGATCGATCCCAGCTTATCCGCCTTGATCGCACGATACAAAAGCTTGTCTTTCCCTATAATATGCTGCTGTCCCACTACTTCTTCCAACATCTGCGGACGCATTCTGGATGCCAGGGGAGATTCCTGTTCCTGTGTTTTTTCTCTCATATAATCAAATAAATCCATACTCTTCCTCCTGCCGGCTTCTGTATATTTCAGACACCGCTGATCTCGCGGATGACCTCTCCTGCAATCAAAAGCCCTGCCACCGGCGGTACAAAGGAAATGCTGCCCGGAAGTACACGGCGGGCTCCTTTGTCCTCTCCGGTCTCACGTCCGGACGTATCGACTGGTTTTTCCGGTGAATACAATACTTTCAGATGCCGGATCCCTCTTGCTTTCAGTTCCCGCCGCATCACTTTGCAGAGCGGACACATACTGGTCTTTGACAGGTCTGTGATTTCAAACAGTTCCGGATGCAGCTTGTTGCCGGTTCCCATACTGCTGATCAGTGGGATCTCCCTTCTCTGCGCCAGTTCCGCGATCGCCAGCTTTGCCGTTACCGTATCGATGGCATCAATGATATAATCCGGAGTTTCTTCAAACAATTCTTCCACATTATCCGGCAGTACAAAGGTCTCATAGGTCTTTACAACAATCTCCGGATTGATATCCCGGATCCGCTCCCGCATCACTTCCGTCTTCATCCGTCCGATGGTACTGTGATATGCGATCGACTGCCGGTTGATGTTCGTCAGAGAAACCTTGTCATTATCGATCAGGATCAGCCTGCCCGCACCGCTTCTTGCAAGTGCTTCGATACAGTGAGAGCCTACGCCGCCGACACCAAATACCATGACAGTCGCCTGCTTAAGTCTCCCCAGCCCTTCTTCTCCGATCAAAAGTTCTGTTCTGGAATATTCATTCATCTTATATATCTCCTCTATTTCTAAGGCAGAAGCAATCTGTCTGCCGTCACAAATTCAAATCCTTTTTCTTTCAGTCTGTCTATGATCTGCAAGGCCGCCTCCACAGAGGTTCCGTAACAGTCATGTAACAGAATCATATCATTTTCTTTTGCCTGCGTCACTACTTTGCTGACAATTTTCTCTGTATCTTTTACAGACCAGTCCAGCGGATCCACTGTCCACATAACCGGGATCATGGAAATTTTTGCGGAAAGTCCCTTTGGAAATTCTCCAAAAGGAGGTCTTACATATTCTACCGGATTTCCCGTGATCTTCTCGATCAGACGGTTCGTCTCCTCCAGCTCTTTGAGCGCTTCCTCTTCTTTGATCTTCGTCAGCTGAACATGATGATACGTGTGATTTCCAATCAGATGTCCGTCTCTTGCCATCTGCCTCACCAGCAGAGCATTGTCGCCTTTTTCAATATTCTCTCCGATCAGGAAAAACGTAGCATGCACATCCCGCTCTCTCAGCCCGTCCAGAAGTTTCTCTGTATACGCTGCACTCGGTCCGTCATCAAAAGTCAGTGCGATCTTTGGTCTGATTTCTTCTGTCTGCTCCACATCCGCACTCACAGACTGTACTTCCCTCTCTGCCGGAATATCCACAAACGGCTGAATCCCCAGCAACAAAAAACATAGGTAACTGTCAGCACTCTCCCCATCCATTTCCAACGCAATTGACTCACAATCCTTTTTTCTCGTTATTGCCAGTATATGCGGCTTTTCCTGAATTTATGGCATGTGATTATTCCGGTACTGGGACGGACTCATCTGCATCTTCTTTTTGAATGCCTTGGAAAAATACAGATTATCTTCAAATCCTACCGAATACGCAATGGATGCAACGGAAAGCCCGGTCTCCCTGAGAAGATGGCATGCCTGACGGATTCGATATTCCGTCAGATATTCTTTTGGGGACTGCTTCTGATATGCTTGAAATGCACGAAAGAGATAACTTCTGCTGATCCCCGTATAATCCGCTACATCCTCCACCGTGATCGGATAGGAGTAACTGGATGCAATATAATCCTTTGCCCGCTCCACATAAACCTGCCGGAGGTCGTCTTTTTTCTCTTCTTTTTCCGCATAGTGAATAAACACGGACAGCATGGTATAAAGAGCTCCTGTCATAGCTGCTGCCGCTTCATATGTCGTTCCTCTCACCTGATAGATCTGCTCCAGCTGCCGCCAGATCAAATCTCCCGGAATCTTATCCCTTCCGATCACCGGCCGTTTTCTCGCAAAATCAGTTGCCCGTACCATCACAGCCGCATCGGTTCCCATAAATCCTGCCCATGCGTACTCCCACGGATCATCCGGATCTGCATAATACTTGACCTCTGTATCCGGATACAGAATAAAACTGTCTCCCTCTCCCAGATGATATACTTTTTTTATCTGCCACATAGGTCCCCTTTCCCGAAATAATATGGTGGATACAATAATGATCCCGGATTCCCGGTCCCCACTGCTGCTCCGGTCCGCACTGCTGATATCCCACATTATAAACGGAAAGAGAACTCAGAAGATTATCTCCTACTTTATAGGAGTATTTGTATGTCTGTTCCACGCTCTTCTTTCCTTTCCCCAAATCTGTTCTTCGCCTCTATTATACAACATAATTCCATATATATGCACGTATTTTTTATAGACTTTTTTCAGTCTGATTTTTATAATAAACTTGTAAAAATACTCAGTCTCTATGGAAAGTGAGGAATCAACATCATGAAAGAACGTTTGATGAAAAAATTTGAAGAACTTTTCGGCAGCACAGAAGATGCCGGTTTTTATTTCTCTCCGGGACGCGTGAATCTGATCGGAGAACACACAGATTACAATGGAGGACACGTATTTCCATGTGCGCTGACACTTGGTACATACGGAATCGCCAAAAAGCGCAGTGACCGTATCTTGCGTCTCTATTCTATGAATCTGGATCATCTCGGTGTGATCACTGCCACTCTTGACGATCTGACCAACAAGCCGGAATACAACTGGGCAAACTATCCGCTTGGAGTTCTCTGGGCATTAAAAGAAAAAGGATACTCTGTAGACTGTGGAATGGATCTTGTGATCTACGGAAATATTCCGAACGGTTCCGGTTTGTCCTCTTCCGCATCCCTGGAAGTTCTGACCGGAGTAATCGCAAAAGATCTCTGCGGATTTGATGCCTTAAGCATGACCGACATCGCACTGATCGGACAGTACTCTGAGAACAACTTCAACGGATGCAACTGCGGAATCATGGATCAGTTTGCAGTTGCCATGGGCAAAAAAGACTGCGCGATCTTTTTGGATACCGGCACACTCTCCTATGAGTATGCACCGGTAGAACTGGAAGACGCCAAGATCATCATCACAAACAGTAAAGTAAAACACAGTCTTGTTGACTCTCAGTACAACCAGAGACGTCAGGAATGCAGCCATGCGCTCTCTCTTCTTCAGGAAGAACTGGATATCAACGCTCTTGGTGATCTGGACATCGATACCTTTGAAAAATTCAAAGAAGTGATCACAGATCCTGTAGAGCAGAAACGTGCGAAACACGCAGTTTATGAAAACCAGCGTACCATCGAAGCGGTATCTGCATTAAAAGCAGGCAACATCGAGCGTTTCGGCGAACTGATGAATCAGTCCCACATCTCTTTAAGAGATGATTACGCAGTATCCTGTGAAGAGATCGATATCCTGGTCGATCTTGCATGGCAGATTCCGGGTGTTGTAGGTTCCCGTATCACAGGCGGCGGATTCGGGGGATGTACCGTAAGTATCGTAAAAAATGACGCTGTCGATACTTTCATCAATACTATCGGACCTGCATATAAAGAAAAGGTCGGACACGAAGCCGAATTCTACACCGTTGATATCGGAAGCGGTGCACAGAAACTGGAGACTCTCTAAGAAAGAAGGAATTTATCCATGTTATATGAATCTATCAAAAAACTGGTACAGTACGGCATTGATACCGGACTGACTCCGGAATGTGAACGTATTTACACTACAAACTTACTTTTGGATGTATTCCATGAAGACAACTGGGAAGATGTCTCCTGTGATCTGACAGATCTTGTGCTGAAAGACATCCTTGCCGATCTCCTTAAGGAGGCTGTTACACGCGGCATCATTGAAGACAGCATCGGCTATCGTGATCTGTTCGACACCAGACTGATGAACTGCCTGCTGCCGCGTCCGGCTCAGGTTCAGAACGACTTCTGGAGACATTATCAGGAATCTCCGGAATCCGCCACTCAGTTTTATTACAAGTTCAGTCAGGACAGCGATTACATCCGCCGGTACCGGATCAAAAAGGACCGCAGATGGAATGTAGACACAGACTACGGAACACTGGATATTACCATCAATCTGTCCAAACCGGAAAAAGATCCGAAAGCCATTGCCGCTGCGCGCAATGCTTCTGTTTCGGCTTACCCGAAATGTCAGCTCTGTATGGAGAACGAGGGGTATGCAGGGCGCCTCGATCACCCGGCCAGAGAGAATCACCGCATCATTCCGATCACGGTCAATGACAGCAAGTGGGGATTCCAGTATTCTCCTTATGTCTACTACAATGAGCACTGTATCGTGTTCAACGGAGAACATACTCCGATGAAGATCGAGCGCCAGACCTTTGTCAAGCTGTTTGATTTTATCAAACAGTTCCCGCACTATTTCCTCGGATCCAATGCAGATCTTCCGATCGTAGGCGGTTCTATTTTAAGCCATGACCACTTCCAGGGCGGACATTATACCTTTGCCATGGAAAAAGCGCCTGTCATCCAGGAGTTTACTGTCAAGGGCTTTGAAGATGTCACAGCAGGCATCGTAAAATGGCCGCTCTCTGTGATCCGTCTGCAGTCTGAGGATGTGACCAGAGTGATCGACCTTGCAGACCACATTCTGCAGGCATGGCGAGGATATACAGATGAAGCTGCTTTCATTTTTGCTGAAACAGACGGACAGCCTCACAATACGATCACGCCGATCGCCAGAATGCGGGATGGAAAATATGAGCTGGATCTGACTTTGAGAAACAACATTACCACAGAGGAACATCCGCTCGGAGTATACCATCCTCACAAAGAACTGCATCATATCAAAAAAGAAAATATCGGTCTGATCGAAGTCATGGGGCTTGCTGTACTCCCTGCACGTCTCAAAGATGAGCTGGAGCTGTTAAAGACTTATATTCTTGAGAAAAAAGACATCAGAAGCAATGAGACCATTGCAAAGCACGCGGACTGGACCGAAAGTTTCCTACCGTCCTATCCGGAGATCAACGCAGAAAATGTCACGCATATTCTGGAACAGGAAGTCGGAAAGGTCTTCTGTCAGGTCCTGGAAGATGCCGGTGTTTACAAATGCACAGACGAAGGACTCGCTGCATTTGACAGATTTGTTGAGACTTTATAAAATAGATTTCGGGAAACAGTGACTAAAAAGAACATCTCCGCAGAACTCAAAAGTTTTCATACTTTGCTTCCACGGGGATGTTCTTTTTCTTATTTTTCTTTTTCTTATGTTTCGTCTTTTCTTTTTCTACACTGTACCCAAATGTCCCGATCTTCTTCCCGAGAGACAGATACTCTCCATGCGAATATGCCATCAGTCCTGTCTTATTCAGCTCAAACTTATTCTTTTCATTCAAATACTGCTCATCAATCTGTACTGCCAGAACTTCCGCCAGAAACATATGGTGGCTTCCCAGTTTTTTCACTTCTGTAACTTTACATTCGATATTGACCGGACACTCTTCGATCACCGGTGCATACTGAAGCTTTTCTGCTTTTGCCGGTGTCAGATGTGCCTCTTTCCATTTGTCCACATCCTTTCCGGAACGTACTCCGCAATAATCGGTTGCTTTTGCAAGCTGCTCCGTTGTCAGATTGATAACAAATTCTCCACTCTCTTTTAACATATGATACGAATATCGCTCCGGACGGACAGAAATATAAACCATCGCCGGATTAGTGCAAATCGTGCCCGTCCATGCGATCGTCAGAATATTGCTCTTTCCGGACTTGTCCGCCGTACTCACCATCACTGCCGGGAGTGGATATACCATATTCCCGGCTTTCCATACTTGTTTTCCCATTTTTTGCTCCTTCTACTGCTGCAGTGCCGAAACCAGTGTCGGTACAAGCTGTTTCTTTCTGGACACCACACCCTTTAGCTCGATCATCTCCGGATTTCCTTTCAGATCAAACGCAGAGATCATCTTTTCTCTTGCTCCGTTTCCGGCGCATAAAAGTTCTGAAGATTCTGCGACAATATTGGTCAGCATAAAGAAGATCATATCCAGCCCCTGTGTCTTTCTTGCCTGTTCCAGATAAGCGGATACTTCTGTTTTGATCTCACGCAGCTCTTCTGCGCTCATAGAGCTGATCTGACCAACTCCAAAGTTGATATCGTTGACTGTAAACTGTTTGAAATCCAGGAAACAGATTTCTTCTGCTGTTTTTCCTTTCAGATTACTTCCTGCATTAAACATCTCCAGTGCCAGCTTCTCAATATCAATCCCTGCGATCTCTGCCAGTTTCCTCGCAGATCTTTCATCCAACGGTGTACAAGTCGGAGACCGAAACATCAGGGTATCGGAAATGATCGCCGAGCAAAGGAGTGATGCGATCACCGGCTCTACTTCTACTCCCTCTTCCTGATACATCTGATAAACGATCGTAGCGGTACATCCAACCGGCTGATTTCGGAAAAATACCGGACCCATCGTTTCAATACTGCTCAGACGGTGGTGATCGATGATTTCCAGAACCTCTGCTTCTTCCACACCGTCCACTGCCTGATTTTTTTCATTGTGATCCACCAGGATCACCTGTTTTCTGCGGCTGTTGAGCAATCTTCTTCTGGAAATAAATCCCAGGAAATTGCCTGCCTCATCCAGGATTGGGAAGTCACGGAATCTCCTGCGTGCCATCACATCTTTGACATCATCCACATAGTCATCCATCTGGAAAGAAACGATCCCCTCTCTTGTCATAAACTGCTTCACCGGAATACTCTGGTTGATCAAACGTGCGACCGTGAATGCATCATGCGGAGAAGAAATGATCACGATTTCTTTTTCTTCTGCCTGTTTTAAAATCTCTTCTCCTACACGTGCTCCGTTACACACCACCATACAGCTCACATTCAAATCGACGGCATGCTGCTGTGCCTCCTGGCGGTCTCCTAAGATCACCAGATCATTTTCTTCCACAAATTCCGACATCAGCTTTCGGCTTGATGCAAGAATCCCGACTTTTCCGTTCAACACATAGCTGTGTGGATTTCCTGCAATGATGGTTCCATCAATGGTCGATGCAATATTCCGGTACTGCGTCCTTGCCTTGGAGAGAATCCCGCTGTCATACACATCCATGTAAGAAGTCGCGATATCTCCAATGGTAATCAGACCTTCCAGTTTGCTGTCCCTTGTCACAGGAAGCGTCTTGATATTCAGCTCTTTCATAGATTTCCACGCACTCTTGATGGAAACACTTCCCTTGATTCCTTCAATGTTACGCAGTTCTACATCTTTGACCTGCACTCTTAAGTCCGACAACAGCTTCGGTGCCTCAACCTGAAAATGATCCAGCACATACTGCGTCTCTTCATTGAGCTGTCCCGCTCGCCTTGGACTATAATCTTCTCCCGTGATCTTAGATTTCAAATCAGCATAGGCGATCGCAGAACAAATCGAATCTGTATCTGGATTTTTATGCCCTACTACATACACTTTATTATTACTCACTCCGTTATTCATATCAATCCAAACTTCCTTTGCTTATTTTCTTCTATAGTGGTTATTGGTGTGAACAGTAACCTATATGTAGCTTGCCATTTTTTCCAGATTTCGTCAACCCAAATTTCAAGATTCCGTGTCTTTTTGATAAAACATATGCTATACTGTCTTTAATGCAAAGCAAAAATCTTCTGTTTTAAGAGATTTTTGTTTTAAAGTTTTAGAAAGTCGAGGTGCAGCGATGAGCGAAGAATTAAGAACAGAAGAATTACTGACAAACGAAGGACACACAGAGACAATGGCTGATTACGAAGATCATTTTGACGATGCCAATCCATGGAACAGGGTTTTGGAATATATGGAAAAGAAAACGATCCTCCCTGTTAAGATCGAAGGAATCGTAAAATGGCGGTGCCATTGCCATGGTAGAAGGACTGCGCGGATTTATTCCGGCATCCAAACTCTCCCTTTCTACATTGAAGATCTGGAGACTTACCTGCTCAAAGATGTGAAGTTCAAGTGAATCGAATGTAGATCAGGCAGGCAACCGGCTTGTACTGTCCGCCCGTGAG
>ENA-OQKV01000475-OQKV01000475.1-human-gut-metagenome-genome-assembly--contig:-NODE-475-length-14950-cov-5.585779_pt1 | contig 14950 bp, 10 predicted proteins | sample MGYA00242655_ERZ504811 | MGnify/ENA primary metagenome ERZ504811 (study PRJEB26092, sample SAMD00036406) | human gut metagenome | host: Homo sapiens | study: EMG produced TPA metagenomics assembly of...
CCGCCAGCATAGGTTTAAACTTCCGATGAGTTTTTGTTATAGACATTAGCATTAACTCATATATTACTATATTTCATCTTTAGACAAATTTCAATGTTAAATATTGATTTTGTCTTTTTGTTATACCCAAATTTCAGTAAAACATTGTATCTTAATCCCTCAATATCCCCTTTTTTATCATAATCAAATCCTTCTGCTGATATTTTCATCAATGCAGTATTGGCAAATTGCTTAAGTTAATGACATTGGGAGTGAACAGTAACGACTTACTTGATTCGGTTAAATAGGATTGATATAATTAACACTCTTTGCTACAATAAAAAACAGCAAAAATAAGAATAAGACTGCTTATGAATGAAAGGAAAACATACTATGGAAGAATATGAAGTAATCAGCATCCCGGTATCTGACGGAACAGAACGGGATTTTGCGATCATGGATACCTTTGAATTTGAAGGACAGGGATATCTGGCAGTTTCTCTGATCGAAGGAGATGAGATCCAGGAGGGCGTTTACATTTACCGTTACCACAATGCAGAAGATGGAGATGTTGTGGTAGAGCAGATCACTTTGCCTGCAGAATACAAAAAGGTGACAAAATTTTACGAACAGATGTAAGCAAAAAAATATCTCGAAAAGAACCTGCATCTTGTGATAAAATAAAAAGAAAATCAAATTTTGATCAATAAAAACAGGAGGAAAAACGATGGAAAAATCAACCGTTTATTTTACTGATTTCAGATGTCCGGTTGGCACCAGCCAGCTTGATAAACTGAAGAAACTCTGCGTTACAGCCGGAATCAAAGACATTGATATGGATGGAAAATTCGTGGCTATTAAAATGCATTTCGGAGAACTTGGCAATCTGGCTTTCCTGCGCCCAAATTACGCAAAAGCAGTAGCTGATCTCTGTAAAGAGCAGGGAGGACTTCCGTTCCTCACAGACTGCAACACTCTTTATCCGGGAAGCCGTAAGAATGCACTGGAGCATCTGGAGTGCGCAAATCTCAACGGATTTAACAGCATTTCAACAGGATGCCAGATCATCATCGGTGATGGCTTACGCGGTACAGACGAAGTAGAAGTACCGGTAGTTAACGGTGAATATTGTCAGACTGCACTGATCGGACATGCGATCATGGATGCAGATATTTTTATCAGCTTAAGCCACTTCAAAGGTCATGAAGCAACCGGCTTCGGCGGTGCTCTCAAGAACATCGGAATGGGATGCGGAAGCCGCGCTGGTAAGATGAAACAGCATGCCAGCGGAAAACCTGCAGTAAATGAAGAACTCTGCCGCGGATGCCGTCGCTGCGCGAAAGAGTGCGGAAGTGATGCGATTACATATCCGAATAAAAAAGCAGTCATTGATTATGATAAATGTAAAGGCTGCGGCCGTTGTATCGGAGCCTGCGGTTTTGATGCAGTATACAATCCAAACAGCAGTGCGAATGAACTTCTTGACCGTAAGATGGCAGAATATGCACAGGCAGTCTGTCATGGCCGTCCGCATTTCCATGTAGCACTTGTTCAGGATATCAGCCCGAACTGTGACTGCCATTGCGAAAATGATGCACCAATCCTTCCTGATATCGGAATGTTTGCAAGCTTTGACCCGGTTGCTCTGGACCAGGCCTGCGCAGATGCCTGTCTGAAAGCAACTCCGATCGAGAACAGCCAGCTTGGAGAACATCTGGCAAAACCTGACTGGCATTGCCACCACGACCATTTCAAAGATTCCAACCCGAACATTGAATGGCAGGCAACACTGGATCAGGCAGAGAAGATTGGTCTGGGAACCAGACAGTATGAACTGAAGATTGTGAAATAATATGTTTATCAGCAGTGGAAAATAAATGCGAAAAAGTAATAAACAAAAAGGACCGGATGAATGAACTATATTGTCTTTGACCTGGAATGGAATCAGAATCCTTCGGGAAAGAAAACACGTAACGACAGGCTTCCATTTGAGATTATCGAGATTGGGGCTGTAAAAGTAAACAACAAAAAAGAAATAACGGATCATTTTCACCGACTGATCAAACCACAGGTCTATAAATGGATTCATGACAGCATCCATGAGGTAATTCATGTAGATTATAAAGATCTAATGAAAGGAGTGCCCTTTGAGCAGGCAGTCAGGGAATTTATTGACTGGTGCGGAGAAGACGGGTACTTTTTTACCTGGGGAAATCAGGACGTGATGGAACTTCAGAGAAATATGAAGTTCTATGGCCTGCTGGATCTGCTTCCCGGACCTGTGACCTATTATGATGTGCAGAAACTATACAGTATCAGTTATGATGACGGTACACACAGGTGTGCATTGGAGCATGCGATCGATGAGCTGAAAATAGAGAAATCCAGGGGATTTCACCGGGCGCTTGCAGATGCCTGGTATACAGCGAAGGTCCTGGAGAAAATAAATAACATAATCATCATCAATCATCCGTCACTGGATGTTTACCAGAATCCAAAGAAGAAAAAAGACGAGATACATATTTCCTATCCGGATCATGACAAATATGTATCCAGAGAATTTGCCACAAGAGAGCGAATCATGAAAGACCGCGAGGTGACCAGCACCAGATGTCCGGTCTGTCATCTGCCTGCAAAGCGCAAACTCCGATGGTTTATGAATAATCCAAAGGTTTATTACAGCATATCCAATTGTGAAGAACATGGGCTGATAAGAGGCAAGATCCGCATCCGAAAAACAGAAGATGAGAAATATTTCGCTGTGAAGACATTGCGTTTCACAGATACAGAAGAAGCAGAGGAACTTCGTGAAAGAAAAGAAGTCCTCCGCCTCAGGCGAAAACTAAAAAGAAGCGTTGAGAAGGAAATCTGAAAGGATTTCCTTTTCATATTGCATTCCATATCCGACCATATGGCCGTCTAAATAATATTTACTTTTAATTCGCTTTGGACCGACAGAATTGTTCAGAAGTTTCTGCTTCTTTACAAGCTGGCTCACATCGGTTCCTGTGGGGACAGTTACGTACACATGCCTCATATAATAGAAGGAACACAGATTATTCCAGTCCTTTAACAGGTGCTTTTCGCATGGGAGAAATACTGCCGGTACCGGATCGGTATCTATATTCAAGTCTACTTTTTCAAAATTGTCGAAGCCGTAATCCAGCAGAGAAGTTGTGTCAGGAAAAGCACCGTTTGTAGAATTCAGCACAACTGCAATGAGAATGGAATTTCCTCTCTTGGCATAGGTGACAAGCGTACTTCCCGCTGCATCGGTATATCCGGTCTTTCCTCCCAGAACCCCATCGTATGCATAAGACTGTCCGGGCATCATCTTATGGTGATTGAGAAGATAACGGGTTTCAGACTGCTTATTAGTCGGAGGAATCTCATAAACCTGTGTGGTCACAAATTTACGGAATCTGGGATTATACCAGGCTGCCTTAGCAATCTTCATCATATCACCTGCGGTGGTATAATGCGTCTCATCCGGAAGACCATTTGGATTATTAAAATGGGTGTTCTTACAGCCAAGCTGAGCTGCCCTCTGGTTCATCAGTTCAACAAACTTTTTTACAGAACCGCTTGTTTTTTCTGCCAGAGCAAGAGCCATCTCATTGGCGGATTCCAGCATCAGAGCCATCAGGGCCTGCTCTACTGTGAAAACCTCTCCTGTTTCTGCATAAATGCTGGAGCTTCCGGCCTCAATCCCATAAGCCGCTTCCTGCGACATGGTGATCGTATCGTCCATATTCAGATATTCACAGGCCAGAAGAGCGGTCATGATCTTAGTGATACTGGCGGGATATAGCTTATCTTTGGCATTCTTGGAATAAAGAATAGTATCAGTGACTGCATCCATCAGCACTGCGGACTGTCCCTCGATATTAGGACCTGTGGGCCATCCTTTGACAGAATCGATATCTGAGGCCTGTGAATAGGTTTCTGAATGACCGGCTTCAGGAGTGGCAGAGGTCTCGGTAGCGTAAGTGACTGCAGGCTGGGAGGTCAGAATCCCTGCACAAAGCATTCCGGTGAGGAAACGTTTCATTAATTTATGAAATTTTGTTTTAAACATTTGAAATTACCCTTCATTAAATATACATAGTAGTTGCTTTCCATATCCTGGTACATCGTTTTCGAAATAACTATACCACTCACTTGTCTGCGAATCCGATTGCACAGGTCTAAAAGCCTCAGCGTAGCCCGCTACGCCTGCGTTTTTAGACCTGCACACTCGAATCCGCATCCTACGCGATTGGTATAGTTATTTACGAAACGATGTACTGGTTCATTGTTTTAAATGACGTTCGGACGAAATATTCTACCTTATTATATCATTAATTACAATGCCTGTGTAAAATTTATATGATAGTATGTTAACAGTGTGTTACTGTTCGGGAGTTTGACAGTAACCAGTGTTATTAAACAGTAACAGGATTACCCTAATATTCAAAAAAATACTTGACACAGTGAATTTTGTGACCTTATAATGAATCCGCATAGTTAAATAAATGATATGTCCACAAAAACGTTGATGGAGAGAGTAACTGCAGGGGAAAGCAGACAGCGAACCGGGGAGGGTGTGAGTCCGGTGGTGAGTAAATGCAGTGAAGATCACTCCGGAGTTGCAGCTCTGAAGGGTGTACAGACAGGTAAGAGCTGACGGAAATCCCCGTTAAAAGATTCATGTATCGGCAGAGGATGCCTGTACAATGTAACAGGTGGTATAGCGAACGTCAATAAACCTTCGTCCTTTTACAAAAGGGCGATTTTTTTATGGGCTTATTTTCGTTCTTAAAGGACACTGGAAATATTTTTCAGCGTATATAAACGTCCTGCATATTTTCAGGTGTCTGATACAAATAATTTAAACAGGAGGTAAATTACTGTGTACCAGAAAGTTGATACGAACTTAAACTTTGTAGACCGTGAGAAAAAAGTAGAAGAATTCTGGAAAGAAAACCATATCTTTGAGAAAAGTATGGAGAACAGAAAAGAGGGAGAAACCTATACATTCTACGATGGACCGCCTACTGCAAACGGTAAACCGCACATCGGCCATGTACTTACCCGCGTTATCAAGGATATGATTCCGAGATACCGTACAATGAAGGGCTACATGGTTCCGCGTAAAGCAGGATGGGATACCCACGGACTTCCGGTAGAGCTGGAAGTAGAGAAGAAACTTGGTCTGGATGGCAAAGAGCAGATCGAAGAATACGGTATGGAGCCATTCATCAAACAGTGTAAGGAAAGCGTCTGGAAATACAAAGGAATGTGGGAGGATTTCTCATCTACCGTTGGTTTCTGGGCTGATATGGAACATCCATACGTAACTTACTATGATGATTATATTGAATCCGAATGGTGGGCATTAAAAGAAATCTGGAACAAGAAGCTTCTGTATAAAGGCTTCAAGATCGTTCCTTACTGTCCAAGATGCGGTACCCCTCTTTCCGCACAGGAAGTATCCCAGGGATACAAAACTGTAAAAGAGCGCTCCGCAGTTGTAAGATTCAAGGTTGTTGGTGAAGATGCATACTTCCTTGCATGGACAACAACACCATGGACACTTCCGTCCAACGTTGCACTCTGCGTAAACCCGGATGAGACTTACTGCAAAGTAAAGGCAGCAGACGGATATACCTATTATATGGCAGAAGCACTCCTTGACAAAGTCCTTGGCAAACTTGCAAAAGAAGAAGGCGAGAAAGCATACGAAGTTCTGGAAACCTACAAAGGAACAGACCTGGAATACAAAGCATACGAGCCGCTTTTCGCATGTGCAGGAGAGGCAGCAGCAAAACAGAAAAAGAAAGCTCATTTCGTAACCTGTGATAACTACGTTACTATGAGTGATGGTACAGGTATCGTTCACATCGCACCTGCATTCGGTGAAGACGACAGCAGAATCGGACGTAACTATGAACTGCCATTCGTGCAGTTCGTAGACGGACAGGGTAACCTGACAAAAGAGACACCATACGCAGGCGTTTTCGTAAAGAAAGCAGATCCTATGGTCCTCACAGATCTGGACAAAGAAGGCAAGCTCTTCGATGCTCCGAAATTCGAGCATGATTATCCACACTGCTGGAGATGTGACACACCACTGATCTACTATGCAAGAGAATCCTGGTTCATCAAGATGACAGCAGTTAAGGATGACCTGATCAGAAATAACAATACAATCAACTGGATCCCTGAGAGCATCGGTAAAGGACGTTTCGGCGACTGGCTTGAAAACGTTCAGGACTGGGGTATCAGCCGTAACCGTTACTGGGGAACTCCACTGAACATCTGGCAGTGTGAATGCGGACATATGCATTCCATCGGAAGCCGTCAGGAATTATTCGAGATGAGCGGTGATGAGAGAGCCAAGACAGTAGAGCTTCACCGCCCATACATCGATGAGATCACACTGAAGTGTCCGGAGTGCGGTGGAGAAATGCATCGTGTACCGGAGGTTATTGACTGCTGGTTCGACTCAGGAGCAATGCCTTTCGCACAGCATCATTATCCATTTGAAAACAAAGAATTATTTGAGCAGCAGTTCCCTGCAAACTTTATCTCCGAGGCAGTAGACCAGACTCGTGGATGGTTCTACTCACTCCTTGCAGAATCCACACTGCTCTTCAATAAAGCACCATACAAGAACGTAATCGTTCTGGGACATGTCCAGGATGAGAACGGACAGAAGATGAGTAAGTCCAAAGGAAATGCAGTTGACCCATTTGATGCACTGAACAAATACGGCGCAGATGCCATCAGATGGTACTTCTACATCAACAGTGCTCCATGGCTTCCGAACCGTTTCCATGGCAAGGCAGTTGTGGAAGGACAGCGTAAATTCATGAGTACACTGTGGAATACTTATGCATTCTTCGTATTATATGCAGACATCGACAACTTCGACCCGACCAAATATGAACTGAACTATGACCAGCTTCCTGTAATGGACAAATGGCTCCTCAGCAGATTAAACACAACTGTTCAGGCTGTAGACAATGATCTGGCTAACTACAAGATCCCGGAAGCAGCAAGAGCACTTCAGGAATTCGTAGATGAGATGAGTAACTGGTATGTAAGAAGAAGCCGCGAACGTTTCTGGGCAAAGGGAATGGAGCAGGATAAGATCAATGCTTACATGACTCTGTACCATGCACTGGTAACCATCGCCAAGACAGCAGCTCCGATGATCCCGTTCATGACAGAAGACATCTATCAGAACCTGGTAAGAAGCGTGGATAAAGATGCTCCGGAGAGTATCCATCTCTGCGACTTCCCAACTGTAAACGAAGCATGGATCGACAAAGATCTGGAAGCAGACATGAAAGAGCTTCTGGAGATCGTAGTTCTGGGACGTGCCTGCAGAAATACAGCAAACATCAAGAACCGTCAGCCAATCGGAACCATGTATGTAAAAGCTGAGAAGAAAATGAGTGAATTCTACACTGACATCATCGCAGACGAACTGAATGTCAAAGAAGTAAAATTCGCAGATGATGTAGAATCCTTTATCTCCTACAGCTTCAAACCACAGCTTCGTACAGTAGGACCGAAATACGGTAAACTCCTTGGAGGAATCAGACAGGCTCTCACAGACATCAATGGAACAGCAGCAATGAACGAACTGAGAACCAACGGTGTCCTGAAACTGGATATCAACGGAAACGATGTAGAGCTTACAGAAGAAGACCTTCTTATTGAAACAGCACAGACAGAAGGCTATGTATCTGAATCTGACGGTGAAACATCCGTAGTCCTTGATACAAACCTGACACCTGAACTGATCGAAGAGGGATTCGTACGTGAGATCATCAGCAAGATCCAGACCATGCGTAAGGAAGCCGGCTTCGAAGTTATGGACAAGATCGTAGTATACGCTCACGGAAACGACAAGATCCAGGATGTCATGAAAGCACACGAAGATGAGATCAAGTCAGAAGTACTTGCAGACGAAATGGTACTTGGCGAGACCGATGGTTATGTGAAAGAGTGGAACATCAACAAAGAAGCAGTAACTATGGGTGTTAAGAAACTGTAATTGACAACATTCGGTCAATTACTGACAAGGTACTGATAAGTTACAGGTATTTCACAGGAAATATACTACTTTCGCAATGCACGATAACAAAAAAATGTTATAAAATTCGGCAATTATACACATGACAGACTGTCGAAAAAAGAGTATCATTATTCTTGACAGTCTGATTTCAGAGAGGAAATTGGAGGCAGAGATTCTTTGCCCCCAATTTCTCTGATATGAAGAAAACAGAAGAGTTGACGGAATGAAGAGGTTCACCGGCAATATCCGCAAGGTGTATTGCTGAGAATAAAGTGAACAGTGAAACCATTACGGGAGGTATGAAATGACAAACGAAATGTTCAAGAAAGAGGCATTCAAGAAAAGCGTAAAAGACAACGTAAAATTCCTCTATCGAAAAACAATTGAAGAAGCTACACAGGAGCAGATTTTCCAGGCAGTAAGCTACTCTGTAAAAGACGTTATCATTGATAACTGGCTTGCAACACAGAAAGCTTATGACGAACAGGATCCGAAGATCGTATACTATATGTCCATGGAATTCCTGATGGGACGTGCTCTCGGAAACAACCTGATCAACCTTTGCGCTTACGGTGAAGTAAAAGAAGCTCTCGAAGAGCTGGGATTTGACCTTAACTGTATCGAAGATCAGGAACCGGATCCGGCACTTGGAAACGGTGGTCTGGGAAGACTGGCTGCATGCTTCCTTGATTCTCTCGCAACTTTAAATTACGCAGCATATGGCTGCGGAATCCGTTACCACTACGGAATGTTCAAACAGAAAATCCAGAACGGTTATCAGATCGAGGTACCGGATAACTGGTTAAAGAACGGCTACCCATTCGAACTGCGTCGTCCGGAATATGCCAAGGAAGTACACTTCGGCGGATATGTAAGAGTAGAGTACGATCCTGAAAAGGGCGGAAACAAATTTATCCACGAAGGATATCAGGCAGTAAAAGCCATTCCTTATGATATGCCGATCACAGGATATGATAATGATGTAGTAAACACACTTCGTATCTGGGATGCAGAGCCGATCGTAGACTTCGAGCTTGATTCCTTTGACAAGGGTGATTACAAGAAAGCAGTAGAGCAGGAGAACCTTGCCCGCAATATCGTAGAAGTCCTTTACCCGAACGACAACCACTATGCAGGTAAAGAGCTGAGACTGAAACAGCAGTACTTCTTTGTATCTGCAAGCCTCCAGGCAGCAATTGCCAAATACAAAAAGAAACATGACGATATCCATAAATTATATGAAAAAGTAACATTCCAGATGAACGATACACATCCGACTGTAGCAGTAGCAGAGTTAATGCGTATCCTCATGGACGAAGAAGGACTCGGATGGGATGAAGCATGGGAAGTAACAAGAAAATCTGTTGCTTACACAAACCATACTATCATGTCCGAAGCACTTGAGAAATGGCCGATCGAGCTTTTCTCCAGACTGCTTCCGCGTGTATACCAGATCATCGAAGAGATCAACCGTCGTTTCATCCTTGAGATCCAGGCAAAATATCCGGGAAATTATGAGAAGATCAAAAAGATGGCTATCATCTATGACGGACAGGTTAAGATGGCTCACCTTGCAATCGCAGCAGGCTATTCTGTAAACGGTGTTGCACGCCTTCATACAGAAATCCTGAAGAATCAGGAATTAAAAGACTTCTATGAAATGATGCCTGAGAAATTCAACAACAAGACAAACGGTATCACTCAGAGACGTTTCCTGCTCCATGCAAATCCACTCCTTGCAGACTGGATCACAGAGCATATCGGACCGGACTGGATCACAGACCTTCCGCAGTTAAAGAAACTTGCAGTTTACGCAGATGATGAAAAAGCACTCCAGGAGTTCATGAACATTAAGTTCAAGAACAAAGAGCGTCTGGCTAAATACATCCTCGAGCACAATGGCGTAGAAGTAGACCCGCACTCCATCTTCGATGTACAGGTTAAGAGACTTCACGAGTACAAACGTCAGCTCCTGAACATCCTGCATGTTATCTATCTGTACAACCAGATCAAGATGCATCCGGAAATGGAATTCTATCCAAGAACATTCATCTTCGGTGCAAAAGCATCCGCAGGTTACGCAACAGCCAAGAAGATCATCAAACTCATCAACTCCGTAGCAGATGTAGTAAACAACGACGCTTCTATCAACGGCAAGATCAAAGTTGTATTCATCGAAAACTACAGAGTATCCAACGCTGAGTGGATCTTCGCAGCAGCAGACGTTTCCGAGCAGATCTCCACAGCAAGTAAAGAAGCATCCGGTACAGGTAACATGAAGTTCATGCTCAACGGTGCTCCTACACTTGGAACAATGGATGGTGCCAACGTAGAGATCGTAGAAGAAGTTGGCGCAGACAACGCATTCATCTTCGGTTTAAGCTCCGACGAAGTAATCAACTACGAAAACAACGGTGGATACGATCCAAACGTAATCTACAACACAGACGAAGAAATCCGTCAGGTACTGATGCAGCTCATCAACGGAACCTTCTCCAATGATACAGAACTCTTCCGTGACCTGTACGATTCACTTCTCAACACAAAGAACACAGACAGAGCAGACCGCTACTTCATCCTCGCAGACTTCCGTTCCTATGCAGACGCACAGAAACGTGTAGAAGCAGCATACAGAGATGAAAAAGGCTGGGCTAAGAAAGCACTCCTCAACACAGCATGCAGCGGCAAGTTCACATCCGACAGAACTATCCAGGAATATGTAGATGATATCTGGCATCTGGATAAGGTTATTGTCAGAAAGAAATAATATGTTTGCTTTAACACCTTAAAGCAGATGGTAGAGAAACAGCAGAGAATGATAAAAAAGTTCTCTGCTGTTTTTGTGATGCTGGAAACAGGAAGATATTTTTGATAAAATAAGAAAAGATAATCAGTTTTGACAGAATGGAGGAATGCAAGATGCTGAAAATATTTTTTGGGGACAATCCGGGAGACAATTATATTTTTAATCCTGATGTGTTCTTCAATAACACATATGAAGATGAGTGGATCACATCAGAAACTTCCAGAAAAATGATCAAAGATATAGACGGATCAGAGGTAAAAGGTCCATGCATGATCGACAGCCCATTTCTCGGCCCGATTCCACCGGAACGCCTTTCAGGAGGAGTAAAAACTCTGATATTGATGCAAAATGATCCAGATCATATATTTAACGCATCTGCCTGCGGAAACAACTGTGCACAATGGATTTTAAAACTGGCAGAACAAAAAGACATTACAATTCGCCTGGGCTATATCATGGACTTTGGAAAACAGCCATTTGATATCTATATTGTAAACACAGGAAAAACGGTTCACTCCATGCTTGAACTGGATGACGAAATCATTGTAAACCGATTATTGAGAGGATGATAAAACATGACAGGAAAGTATGATATTGAAATATACAACAAACGAGTTCATTATCATCTTACAGTAAAGAGAAATGTCACTGTCATTCAGGGAGATTCTGCAACAGGAAAAACAGAACTCCTTAGAATGATTTCTGATTATGAGAACAATGGCATATCATCAGGAATTACCAAAATATGTGAAAAACGATGTGTAGTAATAGAAAACGCTTTCTGGAAAGAAAGACTTGCCACACTGCAGCAATGCATTATATTTATTGATGAAGGAGCACCATTTTTACGCAGTAAGAATTTACCAGAATGGTAAAAGGCAGCGACAATTACTTCGTTTTGGTCACAAGGGATAGTCTGGAACATTTACCATATAGTATTGAAGAAATTTACGGCATGAGACAAGAGCGAGACAGTCAGAAATATCAAAACGCCAAAAGAATATATAATGAAACTTATCAGTTATATAATTTGCAGGCAAAAGAGGATATCCAACCAGATCTGATAATAACAGAAGACTCTAATTCAGGATACGAATTCTATCATAAATTATTCGGAGAAAGAAAGATTGTAAGCCAGCTTCCAGAACAGATCAGGATTAACTGTTAGAATCGGCAAAAAAGAGAATACTACATCATCTTGTGATAAACAGGAAAAACTCACCACATTTGTAACAAGTTATAGATTTTAAACCTGAAAAATCAAGGAAAATAAATGCTTTTGAAGTGTATGAAATTTAAAAAAATCGTAAAATTCTTGAGCATTACCCTTGACAAAAAGTGGTGAAAGCACTATTATTAACCATAACAGACAGATTATGTCTAGGAATCTTTACCCAAAAAAGAAATAGTTATATTAAGGAAAGGGGAACTATAATCATGACAAAGATTAAAAACACAAAGAAGGGCATGGCAAAAAAGACATTAAGCATGTCACTTGTTGTTGCAATGCTTGCTACTTCTAATGTGCCGGTATGGGCTGCTGAGTTCAGCGATGGTTCTGACGTTGCTGTAACATCTGACGCAGAAGCTTCAGTTGCTGAAACATTCTCTGATGACGTGACAGAAACTCCGGTTGTAGAAGATACTACGGACAATACTGCTGTAGCTACTGCTGCAGATTCATTCAGTGTGACTCCAGAATTTACTGATGGCGAAGATAATGCTATTAAAGATAATGCTGTAACATGGGGAACAACTGTTAAAGCTAAATTCAAAGTAACCGCTAAAGATAATAAAGCCATTGATTCAAATATTAAATTTCATTATGCTTGGAAAGTAAATGGAACTGCTGATTCAGCCACTGATATCGAAATACCTACAAATGAGCAGACGGTAACACGCCCTACTGTAGCAACTGAAGCAGGAAAGACACTTACATTGTTTGTATATGCTACAGATTCTAATGATAATAACAGAACTGTATGGTCTTACACTTCAGAAGGTATTGCTGTAAAAGCAATTGATGTATCTCAGTTATATCTTAGCGCATCTGTTAAAGGAACACACACCTATAATGGAAAACCTCAGGAAATAAATACATCTGATATTACATTAACAAAAAATGATACAACTACAGTGACTGCAAATGATAAGACAGTGACTGCAGATTTTAAAGTAGTTCAGTCTGGTGATCATACAAATGCAACTAAAAAAGCAACTGTTACTTTAGTTCCACAGGCAGATGGATATACAGGACAGATTTCTACAACATATGAAATAGAGCCAAAAACATTAGATGGTACTAACGAGCTCATTTCTGAACATATGGAAGCAACTTTATTAACATCTGCTTTCACTTATACCGGAAAAGTTATTCGTGTAAAAAAAGATGATATTAAACTAATTGATAAAGAGACAAAAGAAGATTTATCAAACTATATTTATGCAGATAAAGATGGATATGTATCTATTTCTGCAGGAAGCACCAATAATTTAGCAACAAATGTTGACGATGTCGCTTATGCACGTATTAATCTGATTATCGGTACTCCGGAAACTGGTAAATTTAAAAATTACAATATTACTGCTGAAGGAGACAACCATAGAACAATCGAAACAACAAATACTTTCAAAGTAACCAGTAGAGATTTATCAGACGTTAATGTTTCTATAAAAGCCAAAACATATAACGATAAGAAGAAAGTAACCATTGACCAAAATGATATTACATTTACTGATAAAAATGGTAATACTTTAGACCTGTACAAGGATGTTGTTATTACTGTACCGGATAATGCAACAGACATTGGTAGTTACAAAGTAACAATCACTCCAAAAGAACTTAATAAAAATGTTACAGGAACAACTACTGCAGACTTCAATATTGTAGGAACTGATATTTCCGGTGGTACATTTGCAAACGAAAAAAATGGTAAACTTGACAATAAAGAATATACGGGAGAACAGATTGTCATTACAAAAGATGACTTAGGTACTCTTACAATTGGCGGAAAGCCAGTTTCCCCGACCTTATATGAATTAGTAAATGGTACTAATACGAACGTAGAAGATGGCGGTTATGTAATCGTTAAAGGTCTTGGCGATTATGCTGGAAGTGAAAAGAAAATCACATTTGCAATTAATCCTGCCGTAATTTCTGAGGTCAAAGTTACAAATGAGAAGGTTGAAAAGCTGGATACTACAGATTTCTCTGATTATAAAGATTCTATGAAACTTGTAGTAAAAGCTAAAAATGGTGCAAAACCAGCTAAAGAATTTACTCTTGTAGAAGGAAAAGATTACAAAGTTAAATACGAATGCGCAGAAGGAAATATAATTGGTAAAGCTGTTACTGCGACAGTAACAGAAATTACAAATAAAAACTTCATTAATAAAAACGTAACACTGAGTGATACATCTACATTAACTGCAAAAACAATCAAGTCAGAAAACATTAAATTAAAAGAAACAAACTTCACTTATACCGGAAAAGCTGTTGAACCGAAATTTGATGTTGTAATTGATGGAAAAGTAATTAATCCTCAGTATTATACAGCAACTTATAGCAATAATCTGAATGCAGGAACAGCAACATTAACAGTTAAAGGCGATGGAACACATTACAGTGACGTCGAAGCAAAAATAACTTATGAAATCAAACCTGCAAATGCAGCAGACTTAAAAGCAGTTATTGGAAGTAAAGAATACACTGGTTACAGTATTGAAGTTTCTGCCAGTGATATTGACTTGACCTTAAAAGGAAATCCTATTGATGTAGCAAGCAACTTTACATTAACATCTGGAGAGAATATCCAGATTGGTGAGGGTACTGTTACATTAACACCTAAAAACGGAAACTTTACAGGTACCTTAACAGCAACATTCCAGATTTCAGGTGAAATGTTGAATGAGGGTGGAAAATTTACTTTCTATGACGAAAATGGTATAAAAGTTGCTTCTCCGTCCTTTACTTATAATGGTAAAGAACATCAGTATACAAAAACTACATTTACATACGCTGATCCTAATAAAAAATTAACAGAAGGCCAGGATTATGAGATTAAATATGTAGATAATGTATATGGAAAAGAAGGAAC
>ENA-OQKV01000476-OQKV01000476.1-human-gut-metagenome-genome-assembly--contig:-NODE-476-length-14946-cov-3.980768_pt1 | contig 14946 bp, 14 predicted proteins | sample MGYA00242655_ERZ504811 | MGnify/ENA primary metagenome ERZ504811 (study PRJEB26092, sample SAMD00036406) | human gut metagenome | host: Homo sapiens | study: EMG produced TPA metagenomics assembly of...
CTGGGATTCGGTGGCAAAGCCGCTCGACGGCATGGGTGATTTTGAGCTATTAACGGCCAAAATCGGCTCTGTTTTGGGAGATGAAAATATAGATATCTCAAAAAAGGCTGTCATAATGATGTGTGCGGATAATGGTGTGGTTGCTGAGGGCATCAGCCAGTCCGGACAGGATGTGACACTTGCAGTTGCAAAATCCATGGCAAGGAAGGCTTCATCTGTCGGACGCATGGCAATGACTGCAGGGGCTGATACAATTCCTGTGGATATAGGAATAAACAGTGACGAGAGTGTTAAAGGGCTGCTTCAAAGAAAGGTGCGCATGGGCACGAGAAATTTTGCAAAAGAGCCTGCCATGACAAGGGCTGAGACACTTGAAGCGATTGCAACAGGTATAGAAATAGTGCGTGGGTGTAAGGCAGACGGCTGCAGAATTATTGCAACCGGTGAGATGGGTATAGGAAACACCACCACCAGCGCGGCAATGGCAGCCGCCATGCTAAGGTGCGATGTGGCCACAGTGACAGGAAGAGGAGCAGGCCTAAACGACAGTGGGCTTGAGAAAAAAATCCGTGTAATTGAGAGCGCAATAGAAAAGTATGATTTATATAATAAGGACACCTTTGAGATACTTATGACAGTCGGAGGACTCGATATTGCAGGACTTGTCGGAGTGTGTATAGGCGGTGCATTATACCATATTCCTGTTGTGCTCGACGGAGTTATAAGCATGGTTTCTGCGTTGGCAGCAGGAAGGCTCCTTTCAGGAGTTACTGATTTTATCATTCCATCCCATGAGGGCAGGGAGCCTGCAGTGGCGCTTTTGTGTGAGGCACTTTCCGTAAAGCCGGTCATAAGAGCATCCCTTGCGCTTGGAGAGGGAACAGGTGCAGTGATGATGTTTGCGCTTTTGGATATGGCACTTAGCGTATACAAAGGACGGACAACCTTCGACGATATCTCGGTATCACAGTATGAGAGGTACGTATAGATGATTACACTTATAACAGGCGGCAGTGGCAGCGGCAAATCAGCATATGCAGAAAAGTATATTTGTCACGCGTCAAATGAAAAAGGATGCAAAGAAAAATATTACATTGCCACCATGCAGGTATTTGATGATGAGGGGCAGCGGAAGATAGACAGGCACAGAAGACTTCGTGCCGGAAAAGGCTTTATTACCATCGAGCAGCCTCGTGATATTAAAAAGGCAGTTGAAAAGCTGCAATCTGAAAACTATTTAAAAACCGGGCGGTCAGCACTGCTTGAGTGTATGTCAAACCTTGTTGCAAATGAGATGTTTCCACCTGTAGATGCTTCCGGTATGCAGGCTGCCGAAGCTGAAAAAGAGTCTTTGGATGACCCTGAAAATATGAAGGATTATGAGATTGCTCAAATCAGCCGTGTGAGTAAAAAGGTGTTAAAAGAGGTAAGTATCTTAAGTGAAAATGTTGCGGAGCTTGTAATTGTGACAAACAATGTATTTGAAGACGGAGTCTGCTATGATCAATCAACGATGAATTACATAAAGGCAATGGGAATTGTAAACAGAGGGCTTGCTGCGATGGCAGAGCGTGTCGTTGAGGTGGTTGCAGGCATTCCGGTTGCGGTTAAGTGAAGCAGTGTGGAGGTTAAGTGTATTATGAAGTTGATAAGGTCGTGCATAGTATCTTTTTCCATGTATTCAAAGATACCTATGCCACAATTTAAATGGAATGATGATGACATGAAGTACATGCTGGTATTCTTTCCGTGGATAGGAGCTGTGATTGGGCTGCTTTTTATGCTTTGGAGATATATATACTCTCATTTTGGAGTGGCGGATATCTGCTATGTATGCATAGGCGTACTCATTCCGATAGCGGTTACGGGAGGCTTTCACATAGATGGTTTTATGGATACAATGGATGCGTTTCATTCATATAAACCGCGGGAGGAAAAGCTTGCAATACTTAAGGATTCACATATAGGAGCGTTTGCCGTTATAATGCTTGCAGCCTACGGATTATTATTCATGGGAGCTTTTTCTCAGATAATAGATGATAAAGCATTTATTGTTTTTTGTGCAGGCTTTTTCATCTCAAGGTGCTTAAGCGGAATAGCTGTTGTGTCATTTAAATCGGCAAAAAGCGATGGACTGTTATTTATGTTTGCAGATACTGCACACAGAACGATCGTCAGGGCAGCACTATACATCCAGCTTGCATTGTGTATGGCTGTTTTATTTATTGTGTCACTGCCTTATGCGGTGGCTATGATCATTGCGGCAGCACTTAGCTTTTGGTATTATTATGTGAAAACAAAAAAGGAGCTTGGCGGCATCACAGGCGATACGGCAGGGTATTTTGTGTGTATATGTGAGTGCGCCATGGCAGTGGCTCTGGGTGGTGTCTCTTTTATTATTTAGTATATTTGTTTTGTATATAGGAATGGTACGGATAAGAATTTTGATAAAAGTTGTACTATGAATTTTAAACTTTGGAATTGGAGAAAATATGAAGCTTGTGATAGGCGGAGTGGCACAGGGAAAGCTTGATTATGTGCTCGAAAATATGATAGAAAAAACAGAAAAATATGATGTGTATGACTGCTTTTTCCTAAAGGATAATGCCTGCAATGATAAGGCATCAAACATGGAATGGCCATGGGATTTTGCAGTTGATGATGAGCGGATATTAATAATTGATAAATTCCATTATTTTATCAGGGCTGTGCTTGAGAAAAATCTTCCGCTGCAGGAATATATTTTGAAATTTATGCAATTTGCAGAGGAAAATAAGGATACAATAGTCATTGCTGATGAGATTGGAAACGGCATAGTGCCTCTTGATGCGTTTGAGAGAGCGTACAGGGAGCAGACAGGCAGAGCAGAGATACTGCTTGCAAAAAAAGCAGACGAGGTAGTTCGCGTAATATGTGGAATCGGTCAGAAAATAAAATAAACTGTATTTTTATAAGACACGGCTGCACTGTCTCAAACAGAGAGCACAGATATCTGGGCAGGACAGATGAGCCACTCGATGAAGCCGGAGTTGTTGAACTAGAAAATGCGCTAAATAATGGTGTATACAAGGCTTTGGAGGAAAATAGCTTAAAGGAGCAGATAATTATTACCAGTCCAATGAGGCGCTGTAAACAGACGGCAGAGATTATTTTGCCGGTCGCACAGCACCATAAAATTCATACCGTAAAAGAGTTTGCAGAGATGGATTTCGGTGAATGGGAGCTAAAAAGCTATAAGGAACTTAGCACAGATATCCGTTTCAGGGACTCATATCAGGCGTGGATTGACAGTGGTGGAACACTTGCCTTTCCAAACGGAGAGAGCAGAAAAGAGTTTTGCAAAAGAAGTATATGTGGCTTTGAGAGGGCACTCACACATGTATTAGAGCTTAAGAGGGCTATGCCGGATAAAGAGATACAAATAGTATTTTTTGTGCATGGAGGGACTATCATGGCGATAATGAGCCATTATTGTGATATGGATTACTATGATTACCAGGTGAAAAACGGCTGTGGCTACTCGTGTGAGGTGGCTGTTGAGGGCAATGAGATTGTGTTTAATGAAATAGTGCCCATATCGCTATGATTTATTTAAGAAGGACTAACATATGTGTTATCATATTTTTGCATTTATAGCAGGCTTTGTACTTGATTTATTAATAGGAGATCCGCATTTTATACCGCATCCGGTCAGGCTTATCGGCTCACTAATTTCTTTTCTCGATAAGAGGCTTAATTGTGATGCCGGATATAATATCTCTGAAAAAAAATTAAATTTAATAAAATATAAAAGAGGCATGCTTCTTGCTTTTACTGTAATTTTTGCAACTTTTGCAATATCGGTAATTATTATTGTGGCAGCATACGGTATAAATTTATATGCCGGGGTAATAGCAGAGGCTGTCATGACGTGGCAGATTCTTGCCACAAAGTGTCTTCGTGTGGAGAGCATGAGGGTGTACGATGCGCTAAGGACAGATGGAGTTGATGCAGGAAGAAGGGCTGTTTCCATGATTGTTGGCAGAGATACATCTGTGCTTGATGCAGCAGGCGTTACAAGGGCGGCAGTTGAGACGATAGCTGAAAATACATCTGACGGAGTGATTGCACCTATGCTTTACACGGCAATCGGCGGGCCGGTGCTTGGCTTTGTATACAAGGCTGTGAATACGATGGATTCGATGCTTGGCTACAAAAATGATAAATATATGTATTTTGGCAGATTTGCTGCAAGGCTTGATGATGTGGTCAATTTCATACCGGCAAGAATCAGTGCATATCTGATGATTGCTGCGGCATTTATCGGTGGTAGGCATTTTGATGGCAAAAATGCATACCACATCTTTAAAAGAGATCGTTTCAATCACGCAAGCCCAAACTCAGCCCAGACAGAGTCCGTATGTGCGGGAGCTTTAAGGGTGCAGCTGGCGGGTGATGCAGTGTATTTTGGGAAGCTTGTGAAGAAAAAATACATAGGAGACGGTCTGCGTGAGATAGAGTACGAGGATATAAAGCGTGCAAACAGGCTGATGTATATTACTGCGTTTTTGTGTGAGCTTTTATCTGTGGCGGTTATGAGTCTTGTTTTAATATTGCTTTGAATATGGAAGAATTGATATAAGAATTGATGGAGGACTTGAATGAAAAGCATCCATGGCGGTGACATATACAACAATAAAGTAAATATGGATTTTTCGGTAAATATCAATCCTCTTGGCATACCGCATTCTGTTAAAGAGGCTATGAGTGATGCACTTTCGTATGCAGACAGATATCCAGACATGGCATGCAGTGACCTTAAAAAAGCGATATCAGAGTATTTCACGCAGCAAGGCTGCAGCATACAAAGCGAGGATGTAATTCCCGGAAACGGAGCCTCAGAGCTTTTTTATGGCGATAGCTCATGCCATAAAGCCCCAAAAAGCAGTGCTTCTATCCCCGGGCTTTTTCGTTATGAGCATGTGCTTCGTGCAGTAGGCTGTGATATCGGATATTTTCTGCTGTATGAGCAGAGTGATTTTTCTCCTGCTGCACGGCTGGATGCTTTAATGGATATGCTTACAGATGATACAGATATATTTTTTATCGCAAACCCAAACAATCCGACAGGGTATCTTGCAGACAGTACTTTCATGAAGCAAATAATAGGACATTGCAAAGAAAAGCATATTTATGTGGTGGCAGATGAATGCTTCATGGGCTTTTGTGAAAAAAATTATTCTGTTTTGTCACTTTTATGTGACTATGACAATCTGATTGTTGTAAGAGCCTTTACCAAGCTTTTTGCTATTCCGGGAGTAAGGCTTGGATATATGCTCAGTAAAAATGATACAATAAGACAAAAGGTTCAAAGGAATCTGCCGGAGTGGAACGTGTCTGTCCTGGCACAGATGGCAGGAGAGGCATGCATTAGGGAATCAGAGTATATTAAAGAAACAGCATCGTATGTGAGCGGACAAAGAAGGCTGCTGTCAGATGGACTAAAAAAGCTTGGTTTTAAGGTATATAAAAGTGATGCTGATTTCATACTGTTTTACAGCAAGCTTCCATTATATGATATACTGCTTAATAAGGGAATACTGATACGGGACTGCTCCAACTATGTGGGGCTTTCGGAAGGGTATTTTCGTGTGGCGGTAAAGACTTATGATGAAAATGTAAGATTATTGAAAGTGATAGGTGAGTGTATTGAAAAAAATTAAACAGTTAGAGCCGATGGAGATTGAAAAGAGGAGCTTTGAGATAATTTCACATGAGCTGTCTGAAATGCAGATTACGCTGCCTGCTGATCAGGAGATGATAACAAAAAGAGTCATACACACGAGTGCTGATTTTTGATTATATACAGACGCTTAAATACTCTAAGGACGCCGTTGCTATCGCAAAAAGGCTGATATCAGAGGGCGCTGATATAGTGACCGATACCAACATGGCTCTTTCAGGCATAAATAAAAAATATCTGGCAAAATTCGGAGGACAGGCGCACTGCTTTATGGCTGATGATGAGGTCGCTCTTATTGCAAAGGAGAAAAAGACAACGCGCGCGGCAGTAAGCATGGAGTTTGCATCAAGGATAGATAAGCCTGTGATTTTTGCGATAGGAAATGCACCGACAGCGCTTATAGAGCTGTACGATATGATAGAAAAGGGAATATATAAGCCTGCATTTGTAATCGGTGTGCCTGTGGGCTTTGTCAATGTGGAGGCAGCCAAGGAGCTAATTATGGAGACAGGCGTGCCATACATAGTAAATGTCGGACGAAAGGGTGGCAGCAATATTGCGGCAGCTATATGTAATGCGCTGATTTACAGTCTGGTTGATAGAGGCTGATGCATGAGGAAATTTAGTGATTATGAGATACGGATTTACCACAGGAAGCTGTGCTGCGGCGGCATCAAAGGCGGCGGCATATATGCTTTTAACCGGAAAGGCTAAAAACAAAATAACGATTCAGACACCTAAGGGAATAGCTTACACGGCTGATATCACCGACATAAAAAGAAGTGAAAACGAGGTAAGCTGCGCTGTGATAAAAGACGGAGGGGATGACCCGGATGTGACCACCGGAGCCTATATATATGCTTCTGTACGGATTTTGCATTACGATACCTGTGCTTTATGCAAAAAAAGGCAGGATTTGGTTATCATAAATATTGACGGTGGTGACGGAGTGGGAAGAGTCACCAAACCCGGATTAGACCAGCCTGTCGGAAACGCGGCTATCAATCATGTGCCGCGTGAGATGATTGAAAAAGAGGTAAGGGAGGTCTGTGAGCTTTTGGATTTTAAGGGGACACTTGACATCACAATTTCGGTTCCAAAGGGAAATGAGCTTGCAGAAAAGACCTTTAATCCTAGGCTTGGGATAGTTGGTGGTATATCAATTCTCGGCACAAGCGGTATTGTTGAGCCTATGAGCTCACAGGCTCTTATTGATACGATAAGGGTGGAGCTTAGGCAGAGATATTCGTTTGGATATGATTATGTGGCGGTTGCTCCGGGAAATTACGGTCTTGACTTTATGAAGGAAAGCTATGGCTATGATCTGGACAGGAGTGTCAAATGCTCCAACTTTATCGGTGAAACAATTGATATGGCAGCAGATATGGGCTTTAAGAGGATGCTTTTGACAGGACATATAGGAAAGCTTATAAAGGTAGCAGGAGGCATCATGAACACTCATTCGAGGGAGGCTGACTGCAGGATAGAGCTTTTGACGGCATTTGCGTTTAAGTGTGGTGTAGCGCCCAAATACATAAAGCGCATTATGGACAGCCTTACGACAGAGGAGGCCCTGGCGGCACTTAAGGAAAGCGGCAGGTTGTATGATGTAATGGATTATGCGATGGAGCGCATATGCTTTTATCTAGATAAGAGGGCAAAGGGCAGACTTGAGATAGACTGTATCATGTATTCAAACGAATTTGGTGAGCTTGCAAAAAGCAGAAAGGCAGAAAAATGGTTTACTTTGTTGGCGCAGGAACAGGCGCAGCAGATTTAATAACAGTACGCGGAATGCGTCTTTTACAAAAGGCAGATGTGATAATTTATGCGGGTTCGCTTGTTAATCCAGAGCTTTTGGACTATGCAAAGGAGAGCTGTGAAATATATAACAGTGCAAAAATGACACTGGATGAGGTCATCGCAGTCATGAAAGCTGCTGAGGCTGACGGAAAAATTACTGTGCGCCTGCACACGGGAGAGCCAAGCATATACGGGGCAGTGCGCGAGCAGATGGATGAGCTTGATACCCTTTTAATACCATATGAGAGCTGTCCGGGCGTGAGCGCGTGCTTTGGCGCTGCTGCATCGCTCAACATTGAGTACACGCTCCCCGGTATTTCCCAGTCGCTCATCATCACACGCATGGAGGGGCGCACGAAGGTGCCACCTAAGGAGAGCATAGCAAGTTTTGCCTCACACCACGCTTCCATGGCGATTTACTTAAGCACCGGGCTTTTAGAGAAGCTTACGGAAAGCCTTATTGAGGGAGGATACGCGGCAGAGACACCTGCTGCAATTGTATACAAGGCAACCTGGCCACAGGAGGAGGCATACGTGTGCACTGTCGCTACACTTAAGCAGACTGCGAGGAAGCACAATATCACAAAGACAGCGATTGTGCTTGTGGGGGATGTCATAGCTCACCGGCATTACGAGAAATCAAGACTTTACGCACCGGATTTTTCGACAGAGTATCGCAAGGCTTCAGTAGAGTCAAAGGATAACGATTGAAAAAAGGCGTGAATATATAAATATGGGAAATATATGGGAACTGAAAATATGAAAATTTGCATTGTAAGCTTCACAATAAAGGGCTATGGGCTGTCATGTGACATAGCTCATAAGCTAAAAAAAAGTGCATATGAGGTGGAGGTTTTTACCAAGTGCTCGAGATTATCGGATGAGAATATTAAAAATTCCACCGATGAAAATTATAGAAATACCGGCTACATATCACAAAATATACCAGACTGGACAGCTGCACAGATGAGTGAAAAAAAGGACTCTGATTTTTATCGGGGCATGTGGTATTGCAGTGAGGGCTATAGCTTCTTCTGTTAATAACAAGCTTAAAGACAGTCCTGTTATTGTGATAGATGAGCTGGGGAAGTTTGTTATTCCGATTCTTTCAGGGCATGTGGGAGGTGCCAATGAGCTTACTGTATTATTAGCAGCAATGATGAATGCCACACCTGTTATAACAACCGCTACTGATATCAATAATAAATTTGCAGTTGATGTTTTTGCAAAGAAATGCAGGCTTGCAATAGTTAATAAAGATGGCATCGCCAGTGTATCATCAAAGGTATTGGCGGGGAAAGTGGTTACTATGTCGGTCGACTGGGAGCACATCCCGGCTAAGCACAGAAGCCTTATAAAGGCATTTTTAGATGAAGTTGATATGAGTGCTGATGCAATAAAAACAGTGAATTTCCCACCTGCTTACGGAGCTGATATTGTAGTATCATGCGAAAAAGCAAAGGACCCTAAAAATGGCAGTATTTACTTAAAACCCACACAATTTGTACTTGGTATTGGGTGCAGAAGGGATACAGCGTTTGAAAATATTGACAGGGCAATCAGACAAAGTCTTTTAAAGCTACAAATAGATATTTCGGATATAGACATGATTGCATCAATAGATGTGAAAAAAGATGAACCGGGAATAAAGGAATTTTGCGAAAGAAACAGGATAGAATTTGTCACTTATACCGCGGATGAGCTTATGGCGGTGCAGGGAGAATTCAGTGCCTCGCAGTTTGTCAGGGAGCATGTTGGAGTGGACAACGTGTGCGAGCGTGCAGCGGTGCTTGTATGCAGCAGGGAATGCAATAAAGCAGGAGAACTTATCTATAAAAAACATAAATATGACAGGGTAACGGTTGCGGCAGCAAGGTATCCTGATTAATCATAAATGAGGGGCAAAATACCTTTTGAACTTCATATTATTAAAAAATTGCAAATAGCTGCATGGTTATATAAAATTAGTAGAGATGGAGATTAACATGAATAAAATTTACATAGTAGGTATGGGACCGGGCTTTGAAAGCATGATGACAAAGCAGGCGATTGACGCCCTGGAAGCGAGTGATGTCATAGTGGGATACACCGTATATATAAAGCTGCTTGGAGAAAAATTCCGGACAAAAGAGCTTTTGACCACTCCGATGCGTCAGGAAAAAGAAAGATGTCATCTGTGCTTTAAAAAGGCACTTGAGGGCAAAACAGTCTCCCTTGTATGTAGTGGCGATGCCGGAATATACGGACTGGCCTCTCTTATGTATGAGATTGGGCAGGAATACGATAACGTAGAGCTTTCGGTAATACCCGGCATTACAGCGGCAAACAGTGGTGCGGCAGTGCTTGGAGCACCATTAAACCATGATTTTTGTACCATCAGCTTAAGTGACCTGCTCACGCCTTGGGATAAGATTGAAAAGCGTCTTGTGGCTGCTGCAGAGGGTGATTTTGTCATAGCACTGTACAATCCGTCGAGCCACAAGAGAAAGGACTATCTGATGAGAGCCTGTGATATTCTGCTTCGTGCAATCGAGCCGGATAGAGCCTGCGGTTATGTCGAAAATATCGGACGTGAGGGAACAAGCTATACGGTCTGTACCCTCGGTGAGCTTCGCAGTGCACAGGTTAACATGTTTACGACAGTATTTATCGGCAATGAGGGTACACAAATAATTGACGGAAAGCTTGTCACAAGGAGAGGATATCAGATTGAGTAAAATACTGATTTTTGCAGGAACAACAGAGGGACGTAAGCTATCAGAGCACCTGTGTGAAAGAGGCATAGAGCATACGGTTTGCGTGGCAACAGAATACGGTGAAATTGTGCTGCATGAAAATCCGTTCGCGCATGTTCATATGGGGCGTATGGACAGCGAAGGCATGAGAAGCTTCTTTGCGGAACAAAAATGTAAGCTCATAGTGGATGCAACCCATCCGTATGCAGCCATTGTTACCGAAAATATAAAGCAGGCAGTTTATGCGTTTAACGAGGCATGTGCTGTTACAGACAATCAGGCGGATAGCAGCATATCAGAAAATATCGAATATGTGCGTCTTAAAAGAGATACGGATATATCAGCAGATTATGATAATATCCGCTATTTTGAGGACAATGAAGCATGTGCAAAGGCACTTAACAATACAGACGGAAATATACTGCTCACAACAGGAAGCAAGGAGCTGTCAGTGTATTGTAAAACCTCAGACGTCAGGGAAAGATTGTATGTGCGCGTGCTTCCGGGGCTTGAGAGCATAAGCTTGTGCATGCACAATGATATTACAGGAAAGCACATTCTGGCATTGCAGGGACCGTTTAGCACACAGCTTAATGAGGCGCTTATTGATCAGTATGACATCAGATGTCTGGTCACCAAAAAAGCGGTGCGGCCGGGGCTTTATTGAGAAAATAGCTGCCGCAAAAAATAAAATATTCCGGTCTATATTGTGGGACAAAGCGTGCAGGATGATGGAATGTCATTTGAAGCTGTTTGTGAATATATTGACAGAAAATATAACAGGCTTCATATCATGCTTGCCGGCATTGGAATGGGAAATGATGCTTGCATGACAAAAGCTGTTTCAGATGCAATAGAAAGCGCTGATATTATACTTGGCGCAAGCCGTATGATAGAAAAATACAGTGCGAAGATAGACAAAAAGCCGTATTATCTTGCAGAACAGATTATTCCTTATCTATACGAAATTTGTGCAGATACTGAAAAAATCAGTAATGTTCTTATATTATTCTCGGGAGATACAGGCTTTTACAGTGGAAGCAAAAAGCTGTATCTGGCGATAAAAAATGAAATATCTGAAGGAAAATTAAATGCGGATGTGTCAATCCTTCCTGGAATTTCATCTGTGTCATACATGGCGGCAGCGGTCGGTGAAACCTACAACGATGCGTATATATGCAGCATCCACGGAGTAAAGCTGTCTAATATTACATCACGGATTAGCCACCATGCAAAAACGTTTATGCTGATGTCAGGTGTAAAGGATGTGAATATGCTTGGACACCTATTAAGCAGTGACGAAAGGTATGGTTTACAAAAATGCTCGGTAACTGTGGGATACCAGCTATCATATCCGGATGAAACTATATCGCAGCTTTCGCCACAGGAATGCAAAAAGCTTAAAAGGGAGGGATTGTATATCTGTATGATAAAAAATCCCAATCCGGTTGCAAAAAATGTTACACCGCAGCTAAGTGATGCAGCATTTATCCGTGAAAAGGTTCCGATGACCAAAGAGGAAATAAGGCATGTAAGTATCTGCAAGCTTCATTTGAAATCGGATTCAGTGCTTTATGATGTGGGAAGCGGAACCGGCTCCATAGCGGTAGAGGCCGCATCACTTTCCGATGATATGGAGGTCTATGCCATCGAGCAGAAGGAAAATGCCGTGCTGCTTATCACACAAAATAAAGAAAAGCATGGACTTGAAAATATCCATGTTATAAATGCAAAGGCTCCTGACGGAATGGACACTCTTCCGGTGCCGACACACGCATTTATCGGAGGCAGCAGCGGCAATCTAAAGGAGATAATAGAGGCTCTTAAAGCAAAAAATCCACATATCCGTATAGTGATAAATGCAATTTCCATGGAAACAATTTGTGAGATAAAGGAAATATTGTCGGCATATGATGTGAAAAATGAGGATATCGTGCAGCTGCAGGTCAGCCGCTCAAAGCAGATAGGACATTACCATCTGATGCAGGCAGAAAATCCGGTGTGGATATGTTCGTTTGAATTTTAACCGGAGCTTTTATGCTACAACTCGTAATAAATCATCGAAGGCTAATATTTTAAGATATATGATGAAATAAAGGATGAATACATGAAAATAAATCGTTTTATGATAGCCGCACCCAAAAGCGGCAGTGGAAAAACAATGATAACCTGCGCTTTACTGCAGCTTTTAAAGGATAGCGGAAAAAACGTATTGTCATATAAGTGCGGACCTGATTATATTGACCCAATGTTTCACAAAAAGGTGCTTGGCGTATCATCCAAAAATCTCGATACTTTTTTTACGGATGAAAAGAAAACAGTGCAGCTTTTCTTAGATGAAAGAGCCGATGGTGATTTTGCGGTGCTTGAGGGCGTGATGGGATTATATGACGGGCTTGGCGGAATATATGAGCAGGGTTCGTCATACCATCTGGCAAAGGTGACGCAGACTCCGATAATACTCGTGGTGGACGCAAAGGGCATGGGAAAGTCAGTGCTTGCTCTTATAGCCGGTTTTTTGCAGTATGACACTCAGCACTTGATTAAGGGGGTTCTGCTCAATCGGATGTCGAAGGGCTATTATGATATCATAAAGCCTCTGATAGAGAAGGAGCTTTCCGTAAAAGTAGTCGGATATTTCCCGGAACAGAAGGATATCGGGCTTTCAAGCAGACATCTGGGGCTTGTCATGCCGGATGAGCTTTCAGATATAAAAAAACAGCTCAATGAAACTGCCGACAGACTAAAAAAGACAATAGATATGGATTTGTTTATAGATATAGCAGACGCGGCAGATGAAATCGGTGACAGCGAAAATGCAGATGTATATAATGAAAAAAATATAGGTAATTGTGATCAAAATGAATTTTCACAAAATAAAGCAATAAATACCGTAAACATAGCTGTTGCAATGGACGAAGCATTTTGTTTTTATTATGAAGATAATTTGAGGCTTCTTGAAAAATGCGGAGCACAATTACGGTATTTTTCGCCACTGCACGATACCGGCCTTCCAGAGGATTGTGATGCAATGTTGCTTGGAGGCGGTTATCCGGAGCTGTATGCAAAGGAACTGAGTGAAAATGTATCTATGCTGAATGCCATAAAAAAAGCTTTTAGAGCCGGAATGCCGATGGTTGCAGAGTGTGGAGGGTTTATGTATCTTCACGCATATATCCGTAACATCTGTGATGATAATGATAAAAAAAACAATGCTGATACACAAAATAATACAGATATACAAAATGATATGAATAAGTCGAAGCTTGTGGGGGCACTGGATGGTGGGTGTCATTTTAAGGGAAAGCTGGTCAGGTTCGGATATATTGAGCTTGCGGAAAAGCATAGCAATTTTCTACCGCCAAATGAAAAAATAAAGGCGCATGAATTTCATTATTACGACAGCACCGATAACGGAGCCGATTGTATTGCGACCAAGCCGGCCACAGGCAGAAGCTACGACTGTGTGATAAGCCATGATAATTACTGGCTTGGGTTTCCACACCTGTATTATCCGTCAAATCCGCATTTTGCAGAGAGCCTTGTGAGAAAAGCATATGAATATAGAAGGAATAAAAATGGAAAACTCTTATAAATACTTTAAAAACACAGATTGCAAATATTTTCCGTGTCACAAGGGACTTTCGGATGACTTTAATTGTCTGTTTTGTTATTGTCCTATGTATAGTATGCCAAACTGTCCCGGAAGTAAGACCTACATAGAGAAGAATGGCAAAAAAATCAAGGTATGTACAGACTGTACGTTTCCACACAGACCGGAAAATTATGATAAAATCATACAGATTTTGATTAGGAATAATAATAACTGATTTATGGCCTAAAGCCGTTCGGATGTTTTGCATAATATAAAAATATGGCAGGAAGGAGATGTTTTATATGCAGATTATCTTACAGAGAGGTCTTCCGTTTGAAGTAAAAATACCATCTGCCAGACCTGTTGATATCAGCGCATTATCAGAGGTAGAGTTCAATGAAGAATTAGAGAAGGGATATGCGGATATGCAGGCTGGACGGACAAAAAATGCTAAGAAAGCCTTTTCTGATATTCGCAAAGATTATGGCTTATGATATATGAAATAGAAGTATCAGAACAGGCTGACAGTGATTTGAGAGGAATTTTTGAATGGTTGTAACAATACTTAGAGTAATGTATGCAGGACGTGATATAGACAATCAGTTAAATATACACACAAAGCAATAAGAAATATGATATAAAGCAGTCTTTCACATTTAGGTTCGACTGCTTTTTTGTATCATTTGATGCTAAGCGTGAAATGAAAAAATGGCACAGTAAACGCCAAAATCAATTTAATAAAACTTGAAAACCCTGTAAAATCAAGGGTTTTAAAAATTACTTAAAATAATTAGCACTCATTCTACTTAAATGAAAGTCGATTTTTTGTCCTGTCTTGTGTATCCAGAAAGTGGCTATTTTTACAGGCTTTCTGGGGCATCAGTCGTTTTGTCTGGTGCAGGAAGATGACGGATATTATTTCAGTGCAGATTCTTGGTTTACAATTGGGATTCTCGGGTTACTATGCTTAATTGTAATCCAAGATTCCATACCAGCTATCTTGGATAAGTGTAAAAGTTAATAGTTATCAGTGTAAAAGAAAGGTATGGATTTTCTTTTACAAATGAATTGAGACTGACTGGATAGTTGGT
>ENA-OQKV01000488-OQKV01000488.1-human-gut-metagenome-genome-assembly--contig:-NODE-488-length-14680-cov-3.484367_pt1 | contig 14680 bp, 13 predicted proteins | sample MGYA00242655_ERZ504811 | MGnify/ENA primary metagenome ERZ504811 (study PRJEB26092, sample SAMD00036406) | human gut metagenome | host: Homo sapiens | study: EMG produced TPA metagenomics assembly of...
GAGGCCGTTAAAAACAGAGTAAATTTTTTAATCTTCCTTCCGTTTTTCCTGTGTACTGAAGCCCATTTTGCCAAGAGCCGGCAGCAGGGCCTTGAGGGTGATGGAGGTCAGTGCGCCCATCACAAGGCCCAGCACCAGCATGACCGGCGCATAGTAGAACGAGAGCGACGACGAGATGATCACGCCCGCACCCAGCAGCTGGCCGATGTTGTGGGCCAGTGCGCCGCATACGGAAAGGATGAACCAGGTGGGCCGCACCGGCAGCAGATAGTACAGCACCCACATCACCAGCAGGGACAAAAGGCCGCCGCACAGCGAGAGAAGGCCCGCCGTGAAGCCGGACACCAGAAACACGAACAGCGCCTTGAGCACGTCCAGCACCAGCGCCTGCCTTGGCCCCATGAAAAACAGCGCGTACATCACCACGATGTTGGCAAGGCCCAGCTTCATGCCCGGCAAAAGGCCCGGGATGGTGAGCGTGCCCTCAATGAACGAAAGTGCCATGGCCAGCGCAAACAGCAGGCCGGAAAGGGCGATGCGGCGCGTTTTTTCGTAACTGCGTCTGTTTTGGGGCATGCTGCACTCTCCTTTACTCTTCGGTCTGCTGGCTCTGCTCGTAGCTTTCCTGCTCTTCCATGGCAGCTTCCCACGCGGCAAACAGCTCTTCCTGATGGAAGCGCAGGTCGCTCAGCTCGTCGCTCTTCTGGCGCAGCAGGTCGGGGTCGTTGTACACCTCCGGGGAGTTGATCTCGTTGTCCAGCTCCACTTCGCGTGCACCGCAGGCTTCCATCTCGTCCTCGCAGGCCTTGATCTTGGCCCGCAGCTCGGCGCGGCGGCGGCGCTGCTCCCTGCCGTAGCCGGTCTTGGCCGGTTCGGCGGCCTTCTGCACGGCAGGGGCCGGGGCGTTGCGGCCCATCAGGGCATCGTAGCTGGGGTAGAGGGTGGCCTTGCCGTCCTCAAGGTAGAGGATGGGGCAGGCCAGACTGTTCATCAGGTGGCGGTCATGGGTGACCAGCAGCAGCGTGCCGGTGTAGGCCATGAGGGCCTCGGTAAGATTTTCGCGGGTGTAGATGTCCAGATGGTTGGTGGGCTCGTCCAGAAACAGCAGGTTGGGCCGTTCCAGCACGATCTCCGCAAAGCGCAGGCGGGCCAGCTCGCCGCCGGAAAGCGCCTCGCAGGGCTTGAACACCGTCTCGCCCCGGAAGCCCAGCTTTGCCAGATGGCTGCGCACTTCCAGCTCGGTCATGCGGGGGTACTTGTTCCAGATCACATCGATGACCCGGCCCTGCCCCAGACGGTTCTGCTGCTGGGCAAAGATGCTGGGCCGTGCGCCGGTGCCCAGCCGCACCATGCCGCCGGAGGGGCGGCGCTTGCCGTCCAGCACCTGCATCAGGGTGGACTTGCCCGCGCCGTTGGGGCCTGCGATCACCAGCCGCTGGCCGCGGCACACCGCGTAGGTAAAGGGTTCCAGCAGGGTGCGCTCCCCTATTTTGATGGTCAGGTTCTTGAGCAGCACCAGCTCGTTCCACGGTTCTACGTCATATTCAAACCGGAACTTGAGCTGATTGGTCTCGTCCTTGGGCGCTTCGGTGATCTCCAGCTTTTCCAGCTGCTTGCGGCGGCTCTGGGCCATTTTGGTGGTGGAAGCGCGCACAAGGTTGCGGTCCACATAGTCCTGCAGCTTTTCGGCCAGTGCCACATCTGCATCGTGCTGCTTCTGGCGCAGGGCATCGGCGGCTTCCTTCTGGGGCAGGTAGGCCGAGAAGTTGCCCTTGTAGGTGGTCATGGTCTGGAAGGAGACCTCCCAGATCTTCGTACACACGTTATCGAGGAAGTAGCGGTCGTGGCTGACCACCAGCACCGCACCGGAATAGCTTTTGAGGTAGTTTTCCAGCCATTCCATGGTGGCAAAGTCCAGGTGGTTGGTGGGCTCGTCCAGAATGAGCACGTCCGGCTTTTCCAGCAGCAGCTTTGCCAGCCGCAGCCTCGTCAGCTCGCCGCCGGAGAGCACCGCAATGTTCTTCTGCCATGTATCCTGCGCAAAGCCCATGCCGGACAGCACCTTTTTGATGTTCACATCCATGTTGTAGCCGTCGGCGGCATCCACGATGTTTTGCAGCTGGTCGTGCCGGGCCAGCAGCTCCGTGTCGTCCGGCTGCGCGGCCATTTTGCGTTCCAGCACCTGCATCTGGGCCATGGCATCCAGCACAGGGGCAAAGGTGGAGCGCATCTCGCCGTAGAGATCCAGCGTGGCATCCAGCTTTGCGTTCTGTTCCAGATAGCCCAGCGTCACGCCGTGGGTCACGCTGAACTCACCTTCGTAGTCCTGGTACTCGCCGGTCAAAATCTTGAGCAGGGTGGTCTTGCCCGCGCCGTTCTGGCCCACGATGCCGATGCGGTCCTCCCGCTCGACACTGGCGGTCACATCGTGCAGCACGATCTTCTCGCCAAAGCTCTTGCCTAGTTTTTCCAAATGTATCAGCATAGTTTTATGATCCCGTTCTCCATCCGCTTATTGGCTCAGCACTGGTGGCGGCGGTTCTTCAGGCCCACATTGGCCAGCTCTTCCTGCTCCATCACCAGCGGGTACAGCTCTTTCAGGTCTGCGATCTCGTAGGTGGGCACCACCTTGCCGGGGTTCTCGGCGTGGCTGGGGTTATACCAGCAGGTGTCAAGGCCCGCATTCACGCCGCCCTGAATGTCGCTGCTCAGGCCGTCGCCCACCACCAGCACATGCTCGCGGTTCTCCACGCCAAGGGCGCGCAGGGCCGCATCAAAAATTCTGCGGTTGGGCTTTTCGCTGTCCATCTTCTCGGAGACGAACACGTCCTCCATAAAGTTCAGCACACCGCTCTCGGCCAGACGGCGGATCTGCACCTTCTGGAAGCCGTTGGTCACAACGGCCAACGTTGCCACCTCGGAAAGCTCCCGCAGCACATCCAGCACTTCCGGCCCCATCAGGTCCGGGTGGGTGGAGAGCTGTTCCAGATAGAAGCGGTTCATCTCGGCTCCGTCACCGGCGGCATCAATGGCCTTGAGGAAGCGGGTGAACCGCTCCGCCATGAGCTTTTCCCGCTTGATCTGGCCTTTTTCCAGCTGCCGCCACAGCTCCGAGTTGATGGTGCGGTAGGTCTGCACCGTTTCTGCATCCGGCTCAATGCCGTAGTTCACCAGCGTTTCGGCCAGTGCCTTGCTTTCGGCTGCGTCAAAGTTCAGCAGGGTGTTGTCTGCATCGAACAGCACGCAATAATATTTTGCCATAAACCTTCCCTCTTTTCCTTCTGCCATGGCCTCAGCTGCCATGCGCTCAACAACAGGCAGAAGCCAGCCCTGCCGTAAACAGAGCTGGCTTCACATCATTCTGTTACAATTTCGTACGGTGGTACGTCCGTCTGCTCCGGGTCGTTGTCCGGGCAGGTGGTTTTGACATCACAGGGGGTGGCAGCACACTTTGCCCATTTCCTCTTCCAGCGCGCCGTTGTCCACGTTCTCCCAGTCGGTGCCGTAATCGTCCACGCTGCCGTCGGTCACGTTCTCTTCCCCGGGCAGCGCCGGGGTGCGGGGTTCCTCGTAGTACATGCAAACGCCTCCCTTCCTGCCAGCCTATGCGGCACGGCAGGCCGGGGTGACAGCCTCAGGACGCGGAGTCCGTGGATGCGGACTGCTCGTTGGCGGCTTCCTTGCTGGCATTGGATTCCGAAGCCGCATGGGAGCTGCCAGAGCTGCTCTCGCTGCTGGAGCTGCTATGGGAAGCCGAGCTGCTCTCACCAGAGTCCGCGTGGGACGAGCTGGTGCTGGTGCTGTGGGAAGAGCTGGCTGTTCCGTTGGAAGCAGAAGCCGAGCCTGCCGGGGAAGCCGTGCTCTCACTGCTGGAAGAGCTGTGAGACGAGCTGTCGGAAGAGCTGTGAGACGAGCTGCCGGAGGTGGATGTAGCCCCGGAGGATGCCCCGGAGGTGGTGCCGGACGATGCACCGGAAGAACTGGTGCTGCCGGAAGAGCTGCTGCCCGACGTGCTGCCAGAGCTGCCGGAGCTGTGAGACGAGCTGCCAGAGCTTACGCCGCTGACCGTCACATTCAGGACGTTGCTGGTAACGGTGCAGCCGTTGTAGCTTGCCACTGCGTACACCTTAAAGGTCGCATTGAGCATGGAGGGGTCGATCTCCACCTTGACGGTGGTCTTGCCTGCCGCCTGCGGCACTTCCGCACCGTTGGCGTACCAGCGGATGCTGTCGGCAGTGAGGTGCTTGCCGCCCAGCTTTGCGGTAAAGGTGTAGGAATCGCCCAGCACGGCCTTGCCGGTGCTGCTGATATGCACGGAAGCCGCTGCAAACACGGCGGTCACGTCCACGTTCTGCTTGAAGTTCGTATCGGTGCGGGTCTTCTGGGTCACGCCGTCGCTCCACTTGACGAACACATAGCCGTCCTGCGGCACAGCCGTCACGCTGATGGACTGGGCGGCGCTGGTCACTTCATAGGAGAGGGATGTCTTGCCGCTGTCGCTGCCGCTGGAAAGGGTGCCGCCGGTCTTGTCCACCCGATAGCTGGCCTGATACAGCACACCCTGCTCTTCGGAAGAGCCTGCAGCCTCCGAGCTGCTGGGTGCTGTCACCGCAGAGCTGGGGTTCGGGGTATACTCGGCGCGGGTGGGGATGTTGGCGGTGTCGGGCCGACGGTCGTCGGTCTGGTAAGCGTGGGTGCGCAGATAGCTCAGCATGGCCTTCAGGCCCACGGGCTTCAGGTGGATATCGCCGGTCTGGTAGTAATCCTCGCGGCCATAGCCGTTGGCATCCTTCAGCGCTTCGGCGCTGTTGAGGAACTTCAGGCCCATCTGCTCACACATGGACAGCAGGGCCATGTTGAAGTCGTCGATCTTGGTCTGGTCCATGTGGGGGTAGTTTGCGTGGTTTGCAGGCACCGGCGGCACCGTGTTCACGATGATGTCGGTGTAGGGGTAGCTTTCCTGAATGGCCTGCACCAGCGCGGTGTAGTTCTTGATGAACTCGTCCACGCTCATGCCGGTATCGTTGGTGCCCAGCATGATGACCACGCGGCGGGGCTTCATTTTGGCCACGGCCTGCGCGATGGTGTAGGTGCTGCTGTCCTTTTTAAAGGTAACGATGCCCTCGTTCAGGGCGGCATGGGTGCCAATGCCCTCCTTGGCGCAGAACTGCTGCAGGCTGATCAGGCCGTTGGCGTACAGGCGCACCGTGTTGGAATCGCCGAGGAACAGCGTTTCCTTCTGGTAGCTCTCGCCCGCGTCGGCGGTCTCCGGCAGCAGGGCGGCAGAGGTCTCGCTGATCTGGTAGTGATCCGAGATATCCTCTTCGCCCGGCACCAGCACCTCGCTGGAGGGCTGTTCCCCGGGCGTGCAGGGTCGTGCCGCGCTTGAGCAGCGTCATGGTAATGGCAATGGTCAGAATAGGCTGCCAGCGCGCACACACTGCACACCAGCACAGCCTGCTTCTGCATAGGAGTAAGCGATTGCTTTTCCGGTTCGTGTATTTCTCATATCTCTCACCATTCACTTAGTTTCCGGCACAGGGCCTTCCGGTCATGCCTGTCCGTTCAGGATCTGGTCTGCAAGGCTGGCGCAGCTTTCGGCCAGCAGCACCGGGTGGAAGGGTTCCAGCTCTTCCCTGCTGCCGTAGCCGTACAGCGCACCGGCGGCATCCAGCCCGCAGTCCGCAGCGCCGCGCATGTCGTCGTTGCGGTCGCCCACCATCAGCACCCGCCTGCCCTGCATCATGGGCTGGGCCAGCACATGGCGCACCACGTCGGTCTTGGTGTCGCGGCTCTCGTCCATGGACGCGCCGCCGATAAAATCAAAATAGCCTGCAAGGCCCTTTTCTTCCAGAATGGGCGTAACGACCTGCGTGGGCTTGGAGGTAGCGGTGCACAGCACAAGGCCCGCGTCCTTCAGGCGCTGCAGCATCTCTGCTGCACCGGGGTAGGCGGCGCACTCGTGGCTGCCCTTGACGGCGTAGCTGTCGCGGTACAGGTCGGTGGCCTTTTCAATGAGGGCCGGGTCGGTAAAGTGCTCACCAAAGCTCTTGCGCAGCGGCGGGCCAAGGTAGCGGCGCAGGTTCACATTCGTGGTGTCCACGCCCATCTTGGCAAAGACTTCTTTTAATGTATTTATGATACCGGGAGCGGAATCGATCAGGGTCCCGTCCACATCAAACAGGATCGCATCGTAGTTCAGCAATTTGTAAATTTCCTCACTTTCATGGTGATACATTGTATAGTATAGCACAGAATCCCGTTATCAGCAATTCCAACAAATGGTTTTTACAAAAATTATGCATTCAAGCAGAGAAAAGGCCCGCCCGGCATCCGGACAGGCCTTTCCGCATCTTCTTACTTCGCTGCGGCATCCGCAGGCGGATAGTACAGGTTGTTGGAGACGAACTCCAGCTTATCCTTGAGCACCAGCTCCAGGTTTGCCACGGCGTGCACCATGTTGGTGGCCGAATCGTTCACTTCCAGCAGCTTGCACAGGTCCAGACCGTCCAGTTTCATGGCGGCGTCCATCTTCCGGCTTTCGGCGCACAGGATGTGGCTCAGGGCATTTTCCTGCAGAGCGATGCTCTCCACAAGGTCAATGACCGCCTGCTCCAGCGTCACCTTGGGCAGGCAGGGGCAGGGGCAGCGGGTGGTATCGATACAGTTCTCAGCAGACATGATAAAACCTTCCTTTCGTTCATCCGGTCAGGGGCGGTGTACGCCCCATTCTATGTCTGCCGGGTACGCCGGTGTTACTCCTGCTTTTTAGGGTTCTGGATGCCGCGTACCTTTTCAATGGTCTCGCGGTAGCCGCCGGAGCCGTACTGGATGCAGCGGTTGATGCGGCTGATGGTGGCCGTGCTGATCTCCACCGCCTTCACGATCTGATCGTAGGTTCTGCCGTCCAGCAGCATCTTTGCCGCTTCCAGCCGCTGCGCCATATCCGAGATCTCCTTTACAGTGCACAGGTCTTCAAAGAAGTTGTAGCACTCCTCCCGCGTTTCCAGACTGAGGATGGCATCAAACAGTGCATCGGTGGTCTGGTTTCTTCTGGAATTTTTATCTGCCATGAATGTTCTCCTTGCCGCCGCAGCGGACTGTCCGGTTTTGGGAGCGTTCCCTCTTTTAATTGTTCCGGAAATGTTCAGGTTCTTTCTTGCATCACCACTTTAGCACATCAAAGTGTGAAAGTCAAGCCCTTGGCGTGAACTCTTTTCATTCGTTGACGTGTATAGTTTTCTTCGTTTCACGCATGAACAAAAATCACCTAAAAATTATTGCAGAACACTTTTCTGAATTAGTGCATCCTCCGAACTTGTTCCAAGGATATTGACAATTTGTGAATTCCGCACTAAAATACGGACAATCATTCGGCAAATGCGATGAACAGGACATGATTCTTTGCAGCACCCTCTCCCAGAGAGCCGCCCATCTGATGCAAGGGCAGCAGTCAGGAGCAAAGCGTTCTCCCCTGCGAGCAGCCTGTGTGAACAAAGGCGCTGACCCCGCCTTCCAGTAATGCATGGCCGTTTTGCCCACGTTACGGGGCTGCGTATGTATGTACGCTGGGAGTGGCTGCCCTGTGCAGCAAACGAAGTGGTATCGCGGAGTATTCCATACACGATGTGCAGTGTATGTGAAGGCCTTCGTCTTCGATGGTTCGTCCCAAACGGAACGAACGCAGGAAGACGGGGCCTTTTTTACATCCTGCCGCCCCATGTCGCTGACATTTGCCGGATGCCAAAAAAGGAAAGAGGTAAAAACAATGAATACGCTGGTCATCGTATTGATCGCAGCCGTGTGTCTGTTTGGCGCTTATATGCTTTACGGCCGCTGGCTGGCTAACAAGTGGGGCATCGACCCCTCTGCCAAGACCCCGGCAGTTGTCCATGAGGACGGCCGGGACTACGTTCCCACCGACGGCTGGACCGTGTTTGCACACCAGTTCAGCTCCATTGCCGGTGCAGGCCCTGTTACCGGTGCGATCCAGGCCGCTGCTTTCGGCTGGCTGCCGGTGCTGCTGTGGGTGCTGCTGGGCGGCATCTTCTTCGGCGCTGTCACCGACTTCGGCGCTCTGTATGCTTCCGTTAAGAACGACGGCAAGAGCATGGGCATGCTGATCGAAAAGTACATCGGCAAGACCGGCCGCAAGCTGTTCCTGCTGTTCTGCTGGCTGTTCTGCGGCATCGTGATCGCCGCCTTTGCCGACAGTGGTGGCCGGCACCTTCAATGCCTACGGTGCTGACGGTGCTCTGGTGGAGGCTGCCCAGACCAACGGTGCTGCCGGCATGGTCTCCATCATGTTCATGGTGTTCGCCGTGATCTTTGGCCTGCTGCAGAAGAACCTGCACTTCACCGGCTGGAAAGAGAATGTGATCAGCATCGTATTCATCGTGCTGTCCTTTGTGGTGGGTGCAAACTTCCCCATCATTCTGGGCAAGGCTGCATGGAGCTACATCACCTTTGTGTACATCTTCTTTGCCGCTGTCCTGCCCATGTGGCTGCTGAAGCAGCCCCGTGACCACATGACCACCTTTATGTTCGTGGCCATGATCGTGGGCGCTGTTCTGGGCCTGATCGTCAACCATCCCGTCATGAACCTGCCGGTGTTCACCGGCTTTACCAACGCCAAGCTGGGCACCATGTTCCCCATCCTGTTCGTTACCGTTGCCTGCGGCGCTGTTTCCGGTTTCCACAGTCTGGTGTCTTCCGGCACCTCCTCCAAGACCGTTACCAATGAGAAGGATATGCTGAAGGTCGGCTATGGTGCCATGGTGCTGGAAAGCCTGCTGGCTGTCATCGCCCTGTGTGTTGCCGGTGCTTCTGCTGCTGCAGACGGCACCCCCGCAGACGGCACTCCGTTCCAGGTCTTCAGCCGCGGCGTTGCCAGCTTCTTCGTGGGCTTTGGCCTGGACCAGCACTTTGCCTCTGTGTTTATGACCATGTGCGTTTCCGCACTGGCCCTGACCAGTCTGGATGCTGTGGCCCGTATCGGCCGCATGAGCTTCCAGGAGCTGTTCAGCGTGGACGACATGGAGCATGCTGAGGGCTGGCGCAAGCTGCTGTGCAACGTGTACTTCTCCACCTTCCTGACTCTGGCTTTCGGCTTCCTGCTGACCAAGATCGGCTACGCCAACATCTGGCCCCTGTTCGGTTCTGCAAACCAGCTGCTGAGCGCTCTGGTTCTGGCCACCCTGTGCGTGTTCCTGAAGGTCACCGGCCGCAGCAACAAGATGATCTTCCCTCCGCTGATCATCATGCTGTGCGTCACCTTCACCGCTCTGGTGCAGCGCCTGATCGCCATGGTCAAGGCCATCAGCAATGCCGCTGCTGTCACCATCCCCGCTGGCGAGACCACTTGGGGTGCTGTGTTCATTGCAAACGGCCTGCAGCTGATCCTGGCCGTGCTGCTGATCGTTCTGGGCCTGAACATCGTGTTCCACTCCTTCAAGGCCTATAAGAATGCTGAGCACAACAGCGAAGCAAAGGTCTGAGTTTCAGATCCTGCTGAACTGAATCTGTAAATGCAAACTGCCGCTGACGGCGTAAAAACCGTCAGCGGCAGTTTTTGTTGCTGTAAGCTTCTATGATTTGAAATGGCCTCCGCGTGCGCTCTGGCCATAAGCAGAGGAAAATTTATTTGATATTGTGGTTTGGAAACGACTGCGGTCGTTTCCAAACCATTTTTTCACAGAAAGAGTCCCAAAGATAAAATGCATAGTCACCACAAAAAATGCAGTGTACGGTCACGACCTTTCCCGTGAAAAAGCAAACCAGCAAAGCCCGCAGGCTTTGCTGGTTTGCAAATATAAAAATAATACTTCCGCTAAAAATAGCCATAGCGCACGCGGCGGCTATTCTAAATCAAAAATCAAAAATTCGTTTCTTCCCACGTTTGAAGGACCGCCATCTGCACCGGGGTATGGAACCAGTGTTCCCCGCCTTCCATGATCGTCAGATGCGCCCCGCTTTCCTGACGGAAGCGCTCGATCATGGTGCGGCTGGTCAGGGCATCCCTGTCACCATACAGCACCTGCGTGCGGCCATGCCAGTGCAGCGGATGTTCCCGCACCCAGCACAGATACGGCCATGAGAGGGTCTCCCCAAGATCCGTGGAGATCTCCCCTGCCCGCTGCAGCTGTTCCTCGGTCACATGGGCATATTGCATCATATTCGTGATGAGAGCTTCCATATCCACCACCGGAGAGACCAGCAGGGCCTGTTCCGGCGCGTCTCCCTGCAGCGCCTGCATGGCAAGCCACGCGCCGATGCTCACGCCATACAGCCGGATATGCGCCCACACCGGCTTCATGCGGGCATATACGGCTTCTATCTCCGGCACAGCCACCCACGGCAGAAGCCGCTCAGGGCTGTTTTTCCGTGCGCCATGCTCGGGCAGGTCGATAGCCAGCACCTGCCAGCCCGCTTCACAGGCTGTAGCGGCAAAACGTTCTGCCTCTTCCTTGCAGCCGTTCTTGCCGTGGAGATAGAGGTAAACATTCCGGCTCCGGCTGCCGTACAGGATGGCAGGGATGCCCGCAAGAGTCATGGTTTGTTTTTTCATAAGGGATTCTCCTTATCCGATCATGCTCTCCATTCGGAGAGACGTTTTGTTTACACTGCGCATTGCTTTTCGTCCTCCCTTCTTTCCGTTTTCTCTATGATAGCACATCCGCCCGCCAAACACAAACAAAAAGGAGCCGCAGCGCCCTGTTACGGGTACTGCAGCTCCCAATTCAACTTTGGAAGTTAAATTACTTCACCATGCTTGCAACTTCAGCAGCGAAGTCGTCAGCACGCTTCTCCAGGCCTTCGCCCTTCTGGAAGCGGGTGAACTTGACGATCTTGATGTCGCCGCCCAGATCCTTAGCGACCTTAGCGGTGTACTGAGCAACGGTCAGGTCGCTGTCCTTGACGAACTCCTGATCGACCAGGCAGTTCTCCTTGAAGAACTTCTTGATCTTGCCCTCGATCATCTTCTGCTTCACAGCCTCGGGCTTGTTAGCGGTCTTGGGATCGCCAGCCATCTGAGCCAGCATGATCTCCTTCTCCTTGGCCACGACCTCAGCGGGGACAGAAGCCTCATCGACATAGCCGGGGTTAGCAGCTGCGACCTGCATGGCGATGTCCTTGCCGTAGGTAACGAACTCGTCCTTAGCCTCGATGCCGTTGGTGGTCTCGAAGTTGACCAGAATGCCGTGGGTGCCGCCGCCGTGGACGTATGCAGAGCAAACGCCCTCGTAACGGACGAAACGGCGAACCTTGATGTTCTCCTTGATGACCAGGATCAGGTTCTTCAGAGCCTCGTCCACGGTCTCGCCGTTCTCGGTCTTGCAAGCCATCAGAGCCTCAACATCAGCAGGGTTCTGCTTCATGATGACCTGAGTAGCCTCCTTGACGAAAGCAACGAACTTGTCGTTCTTGGCGACGAAGTCGGTCTCGGCGTTGACCTCGATGACGACGCCCACCTTGCACTCGGGGCAGTAATCAGCGTAGACCATGCCCTCGGCAGCCACGCGGCTTGCCTTCTTGGCGGCGGTAGCCAGACCGCGCTCACGCAGGATCTCGACAGCCTTCTCGAAGTTGCCGTCAGCCTCGGTCAGAGCCTTCTTGCACTCCATCATGCCGCAGTCGGTCTGCTTGCGCAGTTCCATAACGTCCTTTGCAGTAATAGCCATTTTGGTATTCTCCCTTACACAGTATTTGTTGGTTTGTGAGAATTTCGGGAAATCAGGCGTTTGCTGCGTCCTCAGCGGGAGCGGCCTCCTGGTTGCCCTGCTTGCCTTCCAGCACAGCGTCAGCCATAGCGCCAGCGATCAGCTTGACAGCGCGGATCGCGTCGTCGTTGCCGGGGATGACGTAGTCGATCTCGTCGGGGTTGCAGTTGGTATCAACGATAGCCACGATGGGGATGTTCAGCTTGCGGGCCTCAGCAACAGCGATGCGCTCCTTGTGAGGATCAACGATGAACATAGCCTTCGGCAGGGTCTTCATGTTCTTGACACCGCCCAGGTACTTGTCCAGCTTCTCCATCTCCAGCTCCAGCTTGGCAACTTCCTTCTTGGGCAGCAGCTCGAAGGTGCCGTTCTCCTTCATCTTAGCCAGCTGATCCATACGGTCGATGCGCTTGCGGATGGTGCGGAAGTTGGTCAGCATACCGCCCAGCCAGCGAGCATTGACATAGTGCATGCCGCAGCGCAGAGCCTCGTCACGGATGGACTCCTGAGCCTGCTTCTTGGTGCCGACGAACAGGATGTCGCCGCCCTCAGCTGCAACTTCCTTCACGTAGTTGTAAGCCTCGTCCAGCTTCTTCACGGTCTTCTGCAGATCGATGATATAGATGCCGTTGCGCTCGGTGAAGATGTACTTTGCCATCTTGGGGTTCCAGCGGCGGGTCTGGTGACCGAAGTGCACACCTGCTTCGAGAAGCTGCTTCATAGAAACGACTGCCATAGTAAAAATACCTCCAGATATTGTTTTGCCTCCGCACACCGTGATCCCGGGCCGTATCGGACGGTTCGGGACTGCCCTCCACCCATTTGGGCACAAAAGGGCATAGTGATGCGTGTGTAATGCCTTGTTATAATATCACAAACAAACGCCGGTTGCAAGAGTTTTTCTCTGTTTTTTACAAAGAAATCGTCTGTTTTTCGCTCATTTGCCTGTGTCCACGCCGCTCAGGCCCGCAAGGCCCATGCGCTGCAGGGCGTATCCCCTGCCGAACATCAGGTCGTACTGCAAAAGCCAGTGCTCTGCGCACCACCGCTGCTGGAACTCGGTAGGCTCCTGCGTGGTGGTGCCGTCCAGATTCATGGTGGTTCCGCGGGTATTGGTGCGGCTGGCCACACGCAGCTGACGGTTCAGGAACTGGAAGTAGAGCGGCTCTTCCAGACCGTAAATGTCCATCATCACCGGCGAGATATCGTAAGCGGCAATGGTGCCAAGGTCCACCTGCTGCTGGCTGTAGTTGGACCACATCAGCAGCGTGGTCTGGTGCAGGCGGGGGTCTGCGCTGGAATCGCTGGCATAGCCGGTAGTGGTGTAGACATCGTAATTGGAATCGATGGGGTTATAGTGGTCGCCCCAGAACACCAGAATGACCGGCTCGTCCACCTGCGAGAAGTATTCGGTCAGTTTGCCCATCATGGCATCTGCATCCCGGATGCCGGTAGCAAAATCTTCCAGCGCGCCCACGGTGCTGGGCTTGAGGCCCGCCGGGTGGGACAGCACCTTTACGCGCTCGTCGTCCGGGTAGTTGTCCTTGTTATAATTGGTATGGTTCTGCATGGTGACAGCGTGCAGGAAGATGGGCTTGTCCGAGCTGGACTTCATGCTCTCGTACTGCTGGATGATCTGGTCGGCCATGGAATCATCGGTGACAAGGCCGCTGGTCCAGTAGTGCTTGCGCACCTTGGTCACGCCATGCATATCCTCAAGGCTGATAAAATCGTCAAAGCCGAGGTTGGGGTAAGCCTTGTCGCGGCTCCAGTATTTTGCCCAGAAGCAGTGCACGGCTGCGGTCTGGTAGCCCTTGAGCTTGAGGTAATTGGGCATGGCGAACATGGGCTTGGTCACATGCTGCTGGTAGGGCTTGCTGCCGCTGGGCAGGAAGGATACCGAGTAGCCGGTAAGGGCTTCAAACTCCACATCGCAGGTGCCGCCGCCAAAGCTGGGGCTGTAGGCCCGGCCATAGGCGCTGGTCTGCTGCAAGGCGTGCAGGTTCTTGGAGACATCGGTATCAAAGGTGATGCCGTACTGTTCCAGCTCCGAAACATCCCAGTAGGACTCGTCCATCACATAGATGATGGTGGGCTGCTTCACCTGCTCGTCCTTGGGGGTCACGGCGCTGTAGCTGGTGGAGTACAGCGGGCTGGTGGCAAACTTCTGGCTCTCGTCCGCATTGTCCAGCAGGGCATCCACCGCTTCCTGCGAGTATTCCTCGGGCTTCGAGATCTCCAGATTGGTGAGGTTGGTCATAAAGCCGGTGATCACGCCGTAGTAGCGGTAGTAGCGGTCCTGCATCCATGCATCCGGCGTAATGCCCAGCACCTGCGTGACAGCGGGCTGCAGGTACACGCCGAACACCAGCAGGCAGAGGGCCGCTGCGGTGGCGGCACTGCCCGCCAGCCGGGGCAGCCAGCGCTGTTTGTGACGGCCGCGGTACAGGAAAAAGCTGCCCACCATCAGCACCAGCACCACGATGATGGTCACGACCATGCTGGGCTGGATCTTGAGGCCCGCAGCGGATGCCACACCGGCAGCCTCCGACACCTGTGTCAGATCCCATGGCAGGAACGGCTCGCCGCGCAGCTGCAGGGTGTAAAAGTTCACCGCGCAGGGCGCACAGCCCAGCACCGCCATGCCCAGCGTGGACAGCGGCGGGCAGCGGAACACCCAGTCCAGCAGCAGCCACACCAGAAACAGCAGCAGCCACGCCAGCAGATAAGCCCCGATGTGTGGGAAGATAAAACTTGCAAAAACGTCTGCGCTCAGGCTCCCGCGGGCGATCCCCTCGCCCAGCAGCAGCACGATCAGCGATGCCGCCAGCGGGAATACCATCCGCAGCGCCAAAAGCGGTTTGGGAGTTTTCATAATTCCTGTTCCTTTCCTCATCCTTGAAACCTCAGATCATACGCAAAAGCACATTTCTTTACGCTTTTTGCACAAAGCTTCTGCG
>ENA-OQKV01000491-OQKV01000491.1-human-gut-metagenome-genome-assembly--contig:-NODE-491-length-14566-cov-3.636886_pt1 | contig 14566 bp, 17 predicted proteins | sample MGYA00242655_ERZ504811 | MGnify/ENA primary metagenome ERZ504811 (study PRJEB26092, sample SAMD00036406) | human gut metagenome | host: Homo sapiens | study: EMG produced TPA metagenomics assembly of...
TGCAACTCTCTCTCCAGATAAAAGGGCACGGATATCTCCTTTGACAACTCCCATTAGCTGTCCTTTAGTCACTTTATCTCCGTCTTTTAATTCTGTCTCAAAACAACAGTTTCATCTAAAAGTTTGAAGACTCTTTCAAATACTTCTAATCCACAGATGACCCCATCCTGTTTACAGATTAAATTTACTTCTCCCTGTTTTGGTTCTGGCATCACTGCGTTTGTACTGACATCTTCCTGAGTGATATCTTCTTTTAATGCATTCATCAAATATTCATCGATGTTAATTCTCATCGTTACACCACTGATCATAAAAACTTCTGTCCTTTCGTTTAATTTCGTCAAGAACAAGCTGTTCATTCTCTTTCTCACGCTGTTCTTCGTTCTGATACTTACTTAAATCTACTTCGACTGTCTCGGCTTTTGATGGATGTTCTGTGATGTCTTTCGCTGCTGCCTTGGCAAATACAAGTGCTTCCAATAATGAATTACTTGCCAGACGGTTCTTTCCATGAACCCCATTACAGCTTGTCTCACCGACTGCATATAAATGTTCCATAGATGTCTTGTTGTCTAAGTTTACTTTAATTCCACCCATGAAATAGTGCTGTGCCGGTGTTACTGGAATCGGTTCTTTTGTCATGTCATATCCTTCATCCAAGCACTGTTTGTAGATGTTTGGGAATCTATGTTTGATTCTTTCTCCATCTAAATGTGTAACAGATAAATAAACATGATCACTTCCGTCTTTCTTCATCTGTTTGCAGATTTCTCCAGTTACAACGTCTCTTGGTTTTAACTCATCTGTAAAACGTTCTCCATCTTTATTCAGCAGGTAAGCTCCCTCTCCTCTGACTGATTCAGAGATTAAGAATCTTCTTCCTGGTTTCTTTGAATAAAATGTTGTTGGATGGATCTGGATATAGTTAATATTCTCTAATTCAACATTATGGCGCAAGCAGATAGCCAGACTGTCTGCTGTCAGATGTCTGAAGTTTGTAGAATGTTTAAATAACCCTCCAAGTCCTCCTGTTGCAAGAACAGTATCTGGAGCTTCGATCGTATCTAAATTACCATCTGCATCTTTATATACAATTCCTTTACATTCTCCGTCTTTCTCAATGATATCGATCATCGTACAATTTTCCATGATCGTAATATTATCACGTTTCTTCGCCTTTTCGTATAAATGGCTTGTGATCTCTTTTCCTGTCAGATCTTCATGATGAAGAATACGGAATGTGGAATGTCCACCTTCTCTTGTAAACTCGATCTCTCCATCCTTCAAGTCAAATCTTACACCAAAATCTTTCAGATCCTGAATAATCTGTGGTGATTCTTTGATCATCTTCTCGACGGCACCTTTATCATTCTCGTAATGTCCAGCTTTCATAGTGTCCTCGAAATATGAATCATAATCTTCCGGATTCTTCAGCGCTGAGATTCCTCCCTGCGCCAAAAATGAATCACTTTCTTCAACTTCCTTCTTTGTAATAACGATTACTTTGTAATCCTGCGGAAGAAATAATGCATTAAATAGCCCTGAAGCACCACTTCCTACAATAATCACATCTGCTGTTTTCATAATTCTCTTTGCCCTTCCTTGGAACTTTCCTGTCTTACTGCGCGATTCTTAACATCTCATCTAATGCTTTCTTAGCATTTAATCGCAGTTCTTCTGGTAATTCTACCTGATTCTTCATGTCTCTTAATGTGTCTCTTACATTCTCTAAACTGATACGCTTCATATTTGGACAGAACTGACGATGTCCTACAGAGTAGAATGTCTTTCCTGGGTTCTTCTGTTTTAATTCATATAAAACACCCATCTCTGTACAAATGATAAATACGTCCTTGTCAGATGCTGTCGCATAGTCAATGATTCCTGATGTACTTCCTACATAATCACCTAAAGCTACAACATCTGGTGTACATTCTGGATGTACTAAAACTTCTGCTTCTGGATGTACTTCTTTGGCTTTCTTTACGTTCTCGGCTGTGATACTTCTATGTACATGACAGAATCCGTCATTGTAAATAAAGTTCTTCTCTGGAAGTTTGCTTCCGATATAACGTCCGAGGTTCTCATCTGGTACGAAGAAAATATTCTTCTGTGGAAGTGCTGTTACAACTTTCAGAGCATTGGATGAAGTTACACAGACATCAGAATGTGCTTTGATCTCTGCTGTAGAATTAATGTAACAGACAACAGCAAGATCATCATATTTCTTACGCATCTCTTCAATCTTCTCTACATCGACCATATGAGCCATTGGGCAGTCTGCCTTCTGATCTGGCATAATCACTGTACGGTCTGGGTTTAAGATCTTGGCACTCTCACCCATAAAGTTTACGCCTGCAAAACAGATCACATCTTTGGATTCTTTTAATGCAACTTTGGCAAGATAATAAGAATCTCCAACATAATCAGCAATTTCCTGAACGGCATCGTCTACATAATAATGTGCTAGTAAAACAGCTATTTTTTCTTGTTTTAATTGTTCGATCTCTTTTTTTAAATTTCCATCTTTCTCTCCTTGTTATTAAATTTTAATATACCACGACCACCCCTTCTGTTCAAGTATTTGTGATGTTTTTATATGATAAATACCAGTGATTTTACCTCTTTTTCAGATGCTTCAATCACTGGTATTATTATAAATTCTATTTATTTTATATGGTCACTATATATTTTCACATGCATTTGCTGTTTTCGTCCGATCATATCTTGTACATTGTCTCGTAATTATTTTTTCACATAGCATGTGTTCTTTCCTCTGCCTCTCTGCATGATCAATCCTTTTTTAACCATCTGCTTCAAAATCCTTCCACTCGTTGTCTGACTGATTCCTAATCTTTCCTGAACTTGTTTTCTTTGAATTCTTTTTTCTTGATCGATCATTTGCATGATCTGTGTTTCTTCGTCTTCTGGTTGTATATGTGTATGGTATTGCAGTTCTTCTCTTAATTCTGCCTGTGCATTTGTGTTTGGTAATATGATCTTAAATACATTATTACTGACTTTGATCTCTGGTTTTATAAACTGATCTTGATAAGCATTCATGATCTTTTGTATTCCTGTTCCATAAGCTTCGATCAATTCTAAACGGTAAAAAACATTCGCTAATTTTTTATTCCTGCATACAGAAATCCCCATCATCACATCTTCTAATGTAACTCCTGTTACCAATCCCCCAATGGATGTGAATTCTAACCGATCTTCGTACATACTGATCAGAATACTAGAACTATATCCGTAATCTCTGTGTACAAGACAGTTTAGCAATGCTTCTCTTACTGCTACTTCTGGATAATCTCTATTATCAATTCGATAAAGTTTTTCAAAAGTTGAATGTGTTTGATTTCTGAAGTCAATGTAATCATATACTGCTTCCATTTGTGCAAATAGTGATCCTGTAAATTCTTTTCTATCTTTAAATATATTTTGATTCTTTCCTTCAAAAACTGCTGTTTTAATCGTATGCACGCATTGGTCTGAAAGTAATAAAGCAAGATTCGTATAAATTCCATCTTGGTTTATAATTCCTAAAGTTTTCATCTGTGGCTGTTCTAATGTGATGTTTCTCTTTTGGAATTCTTTTTTTGTTTCGCAAAAAGTCAATTCTTGATCTAATGATCTCATATCTTCAAAATGATCACCATCTGTTTCTTTAATCATCTTTCTAATAGCTGTATCCGTTGCTGGGACAGAAGAATATCCTTGTCTTACATATACGCCTTCTGGTCTTAACCCTTTCTTCGCTATATAGTATGGGCGTTCTGTTCCTCTTTGAATATCTATGATCACAACTTGTTTTTGTTCTATCTCTTTTGTCTCATAATGCAAGAACATGGTTAAATCTGGTTTAATCGCATCTCTAACCATATTGCTTACTTGCAATGCTACACTGTCTGAATCTTCTACCCCGATAACTGTCCCATCATCTTCAATTCCAATATAGATTTTTCCTCCATCACAATTGGCAAATGCTATGATTTCTTTCTTGATGTCTGTGACTACAATGGATTTGAATTCCGTTCTCTCAGATTCTTGTAACTTCATGAAAAACCCTCCTTGAAATTATTCTGTCTGTTCTTTCTAACTTTATTCTAACCATTCTAACCATTCTTGTCAATTATAAATCACAGTGTTTGTATACTGTATAGTGGTTTGAATCACGTAAATTATTTGAATATTATAAAAAACGATCATGTGTCCGTACGGTTGCAGGCACATAATCGCTTTTTATAATATTCCACCAATACTTTCCGTTATTCAAATCAGAATTTAATAGTTTTCTTCATGCACTTCAAAATAGCTCTGTGGATGTGCACAAACAGGACATACTTCCGGTGCTTTTGTTCCAACTACGATATGTCCACAATTACGACATTCCCATACTTTCACTTCACTTTTTTCAAATACTTGTGAAGTCTCGATATTCTTAAGAAGTGCACGGTATCTTTCTTCATGATGCTTCTCAATCTCTCCGACTGCTCTGAATTTGGCAGCAAGTTCTGGAAAACCTTCTTCTTCTGCAGTCTTTGCAAATCCTTCATACATATCTGTCCATTCGTAATTTTCACCTTCAGCTGCTGCAGCAAGATTTTCCTTTGTATCTCCAATTCCTGCTAATTCTTTAAACCACATTTTGGCATGTTCTTTCTCATTATTTGCCGTCTTAAGGAACAATGCAGACATCTGCTCATATCCTTCTTTCTTTGCAACGGATGCGAAATAAGTGTACTTATTTCTTGCCTGTGATTCTCCTGAAAATGCTTCTAATAAATTCTTCTCTGTCTGTGTTCCTACATATCTATTACTTCCCATGATTCTTCTCCTTACTGATTCCTTTACAATCACTTTATATATTTCCCTAGAAATTGATAATTTCTATACTTCAGATTTCCATAATCCATGCAGATTACAATACTCATATGCTGCTATGAATTCATCTCCTTCAGCTAACATAAATACTGCCTCTGGTTTATCCCCTGGTGCAAATTTATGTAGCTGCCCACCATTCTTTGTTTCAATATATACTCCCATAATATAATGTTCTGGAAGCATTGGATGCTCTACGGAAGATACAGCTACTGTAATCTTATTTCCTTCCTGTGTCACAACGGGTACATGTTTCTCTACTGCAGCATCTGTTGTGTTTGCTTTTAAACTTTTTAAATTCTCTATGGAACTTCCTGCTCCAAATACTTCTAATAATACTGTTTTGTCTTCTGAACGATAAAATTTAGCCATAACTTCTTCTCCCTTCTACTACAATATATCTATAAAAATTATTCTTTTGAAAATTGATCTTTCCCTACAAAACATAATGGACATTCAAAATCTTCTGGAACATCTTCCCATTTTGTTCCTGGAGCGATTCCTCCTTCTGGATATCCTTTTTCTTCATCATATTCCCATCCACATACATCACATACGTATCTCATTGTTTCATCCTCCTTATGCTTAAATCGATAATAATTACTGTCATTATATTTATATAATAATACATGTGAGAAAAAATGTCAATAATATTTTTTAGAATTTGAATAGTGATGTTTCTTTCTATGAATTATGTCCAATTTTTGTTATAATTAATTCATACTTATTGACACGCCAGGTACATCAGAGCGTGACAAAATTTATTTTTGATACTCTCATCATTAATATACAAAGTTACTGAACATTTACTCAATAAGGGAGGTGGCAATTATGGAGAGTAAGATTACAAAAATATTTAACGCAGCTGACCAGATTCAGGCTGAAATGATTCATGATCATTTAAAACAAAACGGAATTGAAACCATGTCCAAACAGCCTGGAACAGGAGAATATATGAGTATTGCAATGGGGTATTCTGTTTATGGAACGGATATTTATGTTAGAGAAGATCAGAAAGCTAAGGCAGAAGCTTTGATCAATGAACTGTTATACGATAATGACTACAATACATTCGAAGATGAAGATATCAAATTGCCTTGGTGGCAAAATAAAGTGATTGCAGCAAAATGCATTTTAGGATTTTTTATTCTTGTGATCATTATCATGATCGCAATGCAGATTCTGCAATAAGGTCATAAATTTAAGAAAGAACAGGTATGCTTTAGAATTCCTTGAAATCCTTATGCATACCTGTTCTTTGTTGTTGTTCATTATTTATATTTAGTTTATAGTTACCTTATAGTTAATCAAGTTTCTGAAATACACCCTTAAGTGCTGGATAAATTTCTCTAAACTGCTGATACTTCGCCTCATACTTCGCAACAAGCTTGGCATCAGGTTCCACCGTATCCACAACTTTCACAAGCTGATCAGCTGCTTCCTGTACGCTATCGTATTCTCCACATCCAACGGCTGCAAGCATCGCTCCTCCATATCCTGGACCTTCTTCGCTTTCGATCACGTCGACTTTCAGATTCATCACATTTGCAATGATCTTCTTCCATAATGGGCTCTTAGCTCCACCGCCGCAGATCTTTGTGCGTTCAATCTTGATTCCAAGACTTCTTGCGACTTCCAGAGAATCACGAAGTCCAAATGCAACTCCTTCTAACACGGCCTGTGTCATTTCTTCTCTCGTTGTATCCATGGACATTCCGATAAATGTTGCTCTGGCTTTTGGATCATTGTGTGGAGATCTCTCTCCCATTAGGTATGGAAGATAGAATACATGGTTTTCTCCAAGTTTGGTGATTCCTTCTTGTTCTTTGCTGTATTCTTTTGTCTTTAAGATCTCGTCCATCCACCATTTATTGCAGGATGCTGCACTTAACATGCATCCCATGAGGTGATAGTATCCATCTGCGTGGTCAAAAAGAATGTAAGGCATTGTTGGAATCTACACCAAATGTCTTACTGGAAATGAAGATCGTTCCAGATGTTCCAAGGGAAATGTTACACATTCCATCTCCAACAGTTCCAGTTCCTACCGCTGCTGCCGCATTGTCTCCAGCTCCCGCAATGATCTTGACTTCTTTGGATAAACCAAGTTCTTCTGCAATATCTTCTTTTAATGTTCCGACAACTTCATAACTTTCAAACAGTTTCGGAAGCTGTTCTTCGCTTACACCACAGATTTCCATCATCTGTTTAGACCAGCATTTATTCTTTACATCTAATAATAACATTCCGGATGCATCGGAATAGTCCGTGCAAAATGTTCCAGATAGTTTATATGCCAGATAATCTTTTGGCAGCATGATCTTTTTGATCTTGTTGAAATTGTCTGGTTCATTTTCACGCATCCACAGGATTTTGGGTGCCGTAAATCCTGCGAAAGCGATATTAGCTGTGTACTCAGATAATTTATCTTTTCCAATCTCGTTATTTAAATAATCTGTTTCTTTCTGTGTACGTCCATCATTCCATAGGATTGCAGGGCGAATCACATCATCTTCTTCATCTAAAACGACAAGTCCATGCATCTGCCCTCCGAAGCTGATCCCGGCAACCTGTGATTTATCACATTCGCTGATCAATTCTTTGATTCCTTCCATAGACTGACTGTACCAGTCTTCTGGTTTCTGCTCAGACCATCCTGGATGCGGAAAATGCAACTCATATTCTTTGGAAACGATTTTTTTGATTCCGCCTTTTTCATCCATTAACAGTAATTTCACTGCGGATGTTCCAAGGTCTACACCAATGTATAACATACAAACCTCCGATCTTATCCCCAAGGATTTTCTGTTGGATATCTGTCTCCAGCTGGCTGATTGTATCCAATCTCTTCTACTGGAACTCCAACATATTTAAATACTTCATATAGTGTTTTTCCGAAATTGCCAAATGCTACAGCTCCATGATGAGGGAAGTTTTTCTCGATCTCAACTCCTAAGTTGTATAACTGCTGGATTGGTGCATTGCATGCTAAGAAGTTTAATGGACGAGGCCCAAAACTGATGATCTTTAAGCTGCTTAATCCAACGACAGCTCTTACGATTGGTACAAATTCATGTAACATCTCTGCACATTCTTCGGCATTACCAACTGGATATTCTGGAATGTAAGCTTTCATACCTCTTAATTTCAGATTATAACTTGCATTCAGCATACCACAATATACATCTCCACGTCCATCTAACAGATTATCTCCTCTTTCCTCTGCTGCTGCAAAGAACATTTTTGGTCCTTCAAAATGTTTGGCAAGTAATATTTCTGCGATTCACTGATAAACTTTCTGGGAAACAATCTCTGCTGACTGCTGCGATTCCGATCTTTACTTTTGGCATATTACTCATTTGATTCTCCATCCTTTCCTTTTTTGATCATTTTAATGTGATATTTTCTCCAACTAATCCACAAAATGCTCCAGGTATTTGAGCTTCTTCATGTGCGATCAGCCATTTATTCTGTGCAGTTAAAAGTTTGTCTTCTCCATTTATCACTTATAAGATTATAACAATATATTTTCGTTTTCTCGACTAATTACTTATCTCGTTTATGGCACTTTTTTGTCTTTTTCGAAATTCAGCAGGCATAATTCCATACTTTTTATAAAAGGCTTTGGAAAATGCTTTGTTATTTGGAAATCCATTTTCCATGGAAATATCACTGATCGTCATCTTTGTCTCTATCAGCTGTCTGTACCCATGTTCAGTGCGGATTGCCTGCAAATAGTCTTTATAATTGATCCCTGCATATTTTTGAAACATTCGGGATAAATAGGATGGAGAATACCCGAAAATCTCTGCAAGTCTTGCCAAAGATAATTCGTCTTTGTAATGTTCTTTCATGTAATCTGTAATCACAGATAACTTGGTTAACTGCTTGTGTTGATGTAAAATATCTGGGTGTACATTAATCTCACGGTATCTTGTAACCATCAGATATAACATATCATAAAACAGGCTTTGAATCTTCAGATCATAGCCACAATGCTTATCAGAATATGCCATATACATCTCACAGATCATTTCCATCAATTGCTCATCCTGTGCCTGCGGAGCATGGGCGAAACAGATGAACTGATCCCCGGTGTAGTATTTTTCAAACATATTAAGCGGCATCTGGAGCACAACCGTCATATTTTCTTTTGGTGCATGAATGGAATGCACTTCATTGGAATTGACAATGATAAAATCTCCACATTCCAGTAAATACTCCTGATCGTTTAAATAAAACTCCAGCGTTCCCTGAAAGACCGCAAAGATTTCGATCGATCTGTGCCAATGTTTTTCTCTGATGTAATTACCATCTCTGCCTTCAAAAAGGAACATCTTAAATGGAAGATCCTTATTCGGCATGATCAGTTCATGTTGAATCTCTGTCATCGCTTTATCCTTTTCTTATCCTCGTGGATATCCTTTTATTTTGTCACAACCATCGATAATAAAACTGATAATATTCGTTTTTTCATACTCTTCCTCCTCGAATATTTGTAAATCTTTCTCTTTTTTTGCAACGATTCAATACTCAAATTATACAATAAATTCTAGCTAACCGAAATAGATCTTTATCAATTCCAATTCTTTATTTTTTCTTTCTCTTTCCATCTGTTCCATCTTGCGTTATACTTATTTTAGTTTAAAAATCAGAAGGGAGTTTTTTCATGAAAAAACCAGCATTAGTAATTCTGGCTGCCGGAATGGGAAGCCGTTATGGAGGATTAAAACAGATGGACCCTATGGATCCAATGGGACATGCGATCATCGATTATTCCATCTATGATGCAAAACGTGCCGGATTCGGTAAGGTAGTCTTTGTGATAAAGAAAGCAATTGAGAAAGATTTTAAAGAAACTGTTGGAGCAAGGGTTCCTGAAGGAATGGAAGTATGTTATGCATATCAGGAAGTAGATGCATTACCAGAAGGTTATAATGTCCCAGAAGGACGTGTGAAACCTTGGGGAACTGCACATGCTGTTTTATGTGCAAAACCATTTATCAATGAACCATTTGCCGTGATCAACGCAGATGACTATTATGGTGTTGATGGATATAAAGTCATGGCTGATTTCCTTACAAGCCATGAAGAGAAAGATGGAAAGGCACCATTTGCAATGGTGGGATATCATCTTGGAAATACAGTTACAGAGAATGGATACGTATCCAGAGGTGTCTGTGAAGTTGATGACAACCACCAGTTACTTTCTATCACAGAAAGAACTCATATCGAAAAACGTGAAGATCATGCAGAATTCACAGAAGATGACGGTGCAACTTGGGCATCGCTTCCATTTGATACTTTAGTGTCCATGAACTTCTTTGGATTCCAGCCTATGATCATGGACGAGTTAGAAAAAGGATTCCCTGCTTTCCTTGATCAAGCGATCAAAGAGAATCCATTAAAAGGTGAATACTTTATTCCTAGTGTCGCAAGTGACCTGTTACATGACGGAAAAGCCTCTCTTGAAGTGCTTGTATCTAAAGATCAGTGGTATGGTGTTACATATCCAGAAGATAAACAGAGCGTTATTGATGCTTTAGCTGCTTTAAGAGAAAATGGTACTTATAAATTTTAATACCGTTAAATATTCATTTGTAAAAGCAAAAAAATATCAGCCAGTTTGAATTCATCTTTTCTTCCAAACTGGCTGATATTTTTACGCTATATTTTATAATCATCATTCGTATCTTAATTTACCCTATAAACTTTAACACCTGTTTTCTTACCAAATCTCTTTGTCTGTTTATGAGATTTAAAGAATACATCGATATGTTTTCCTTTGTACACCGCCTCCGACATCTTCGGCTACGTATGTTTTTCCATTGATCTGTACTTTTGATCCTAATTTGATCTTTCTTTTATCTACAGCAATAGTTCTTCCCTGTTTTGCTTTCTTTCCAGAAGCTGTTCTTGTTCCCCATTTTCCACTGCATTTTTTACATCCGCAGTATGCTGTTAATTTGTATTTTCCTAAGTATTGTACTTCGTTATCTTCTGCTTTGGTTGAAGTTGATCCTGTAAAGATGATTCCTGATGCTACAACTAACATCGCAATCACTACTAACAATTTCTTCTTCATAACTTTCAGCATATAAACCTACTTTCTGTGCTCAATAGTTTCTTAAACTTCGAAACAATTTTGTTAACAATTTCGAAATCTATGTTTTCATACTTTACCCGATATCCCTCGATATGTCAACCTTTGTACTCGATAAAATACAATTCTTTTCCAATATATGTAAGTTTGTTGTTACAAATTTATTAACTTATACGATTTGTTTTTTATATATTTGTATAAAATATTTCTATTTTTCATTGCGTTTTTTCCATCAAAAAAAGAAGCGGAAAACCGCTTCTTTACGTTGTTTCTTCTTATAAAATGATATCCATGACACCATCTAAGTAAATATTTTCCACATCCTCGATCAGCCCTGCGTCACATGCCTGTGTTAATTTTGGATCAATTGGAAGTTTTCCGAGTACTGGAATGTTAAACTTCTCAGAAATTTCTTCAATATGACTGTCTCCAAATACCTTAATCTCTTTGCCGCAATCTGGACATTTGATGTAGCTCATGTTCTCGATCAGACCCAGAACTGGTACATTCATCATGTTCGCCATATTCACAGCTTTCTCCACAATCATTCCTACTAATTCCTGTGGAGTTGCAACGACAACGATTCCATCTAATGGAATAGACTGGAAAACTGTTAATGGAACTTCTCCGGTTCCTGGTGGCATGTCCACAAACATCACATCAATGTCTTTCCATAATGTCTTACCCCAGAACTGTTTTACAACGTCTGCTACAACTGGACCTCTCCAGATTACTGGCTGTGTTTCTTCTTCTAACATTAAGTTTAAGGATACAACTTCGATTCCGAAATTTGTCATTGCTGGAAGAATGATTCCTTCTGCATTTCCTAATAATCTCTCATGAAGTCCAAATGCCTGCGGGATGGATGGTCCTGTGACATCCGCATCAAGAATTGCTGTATGCAACCCTTTTCTCATTGCTGCGACTCCTAATAAAGAAGTTGTCATGGATTTACCTACGCCACCTTTTCCACTGACGATACCGATAACCTTCTTTACTTTACTTTCTCTATATAATGGTTCAAGAAAATCTGTTTTCTCCTGTGTTCTGCTTCCGCAGTTTGCACTACAACTGCTGCAGTCATGACTACATTCACTCATTTTTACGCCTCCATAGCTTCTAAAATATCTTTTGCACTAGATGCAATATCACCGTTAAATACAGCGGATCCTGCTACAAATACGTTTGCTCCACATTCTTTGACATGTGCTACGTTCTTTGCTGAGATTCCTCCATCTACTTCAATATCGATATCCAGTCCTTTTTCATTGATGATCGCTCGTAATTCTTTGATCTTGTCATCCATCTTCGCAATATAAGACTGTCCGCCATAACCTGGGTTTACAGTCATGATCAGTACCATATCTAATTCTTCTAATACATAATCTAATGCAGATAATGGCGTTGCTGGATTCAAGGCTACTCCAACTTTTAATCCTTTCGCTTTTACCTGCTGGATTGCTCTATGAAGATGTTTTGTTGCTTCTGCGTGAAGAGTGATCAGATCAGCTCCTGCTTCTGCAAAATCATCAATATATCTTCCTGGTTCTTCAATCATTAAATGTACATCAAATAAAGCTTCTGTCTCTTTACGAAGTGATTTAATCACTGGAAGTCCCAAGGAAATATTAGGTACGAACATTCCATCCATAACATCAATATGCACCCATTTTGCACCTGCTTTTACTGCTTCTTTTACATCTGCTCCAAGATTCGCAAAATCTGCTGACAAAATTGATGGGGATAAAATATAATCCATAACTCATTTCTCCTTTACACACCTGTTTTTAGCACTCTTTTTAGTATAACGTATTGTTTATAACAAGTCTAGTTACTATCAAAAAAAGAACCTTCTTATTTTAGTTCTTTCAGAAGGTTCTTTTTGAATTTTATGTAATTGTTTTACCCACGTTCAATGATCTTTGCCATCTGTTTCGCAACATTCCATGTATGATCACCGATACGCTCAAAGTCTGTTAACATTTCAGAGAAAATGATGCATGCTTCATCATTACATTCTCCTCTGTTGATACGTTCCAAGTGACTTTCGTATAATTCTTCTGTCTTCTGATCGATAAAGTTCTCAGAATCATGAACTTTCTGAAGCCATTCCTGCGTATCCTCTGGTACCTTAGAAATGTTATGGAACATTTTTTCACAGATCATTTTCATTTCTTCCATCTGCTGTTTTGCGTCATCTGAAAATACAATATGTTTTTCTTCGATCAACTTTGTATAATCACAAATATTAACTGCATGATCTCCAATTCGTTCGATATTACTTGTCATATCAAGATATGAACCGATATTTTTTGAAGCTTTAACATTCGTTTCATGCGCCATCATCTTTGCTGCGGCTCTTGAAATTTCTTTGTTCAGATAATCAATATAATCTTCTCTTTTATCAACATCACCTAAGAATCTGCTGCTTCCTGCCAAAAATGCATCAAAACTTTCTTCTACATTGACTCTTGCCATCTCAAGCATTCTCTGAATTTCATTTCTTAAGTTCTGTAAGTTGATCGCTGATGTACCAAATGTTGCATCCACTCTTGTATCAACTGATTTGATGTATTTTAAATGTTTGTGATGTTCTTTCTCTTCTGCTTTCTCTGGAAGGATCTTGGTTGCAAGTTTTGCCAGATAATTTCCAAATGGGATCAGCAGGATGGTTGTACTGATATTAAATAATGTATGCATATTGGCAATCTGTTTTGTAATACTGCTTCCACTGAATCCTGCCACATAATTTGTCAAAGGTGTCACTAAACATAAAATTGTAAAAATGGCTGTTCCGATAATATTGAAGCTTAGATGAATGATCGTTGCTCTCTTCGCACTTCTCTCTGTTCCGATCGATGCTAAGATCGCTGTAATACATGTACCGATATTCTGTCCAAATAATACAAAGGCTGCATCATGGAAACTGATCACTCCGCTTAATGCTAATGCCTGCAGGATACCTACAGAAGCTGAAGATGACTGGATGACCGCTGTAAAGATCATACCTGCGATGATTCCGATCAATGGATTTGAGAATCTTGTCATCAGGTTGATAAATGGTGGATACTCACGAAGTGGTATCATGGAATCTCCCATCATGTTCATTCCAACAAATAAAATACCAAGTCCTGCAATGATTTCTCCGACAAACTGTACTTTTTCATTCTTTGAAAATACAACGATTGCTACACCGATAAACGCAATTAATGGTGCTAATGCCCCAACATCTAAGGCAATTAACTGTCCTGTAATTGTTGTACCAATATTAGCTCCCATGATGATCCATACGGCCTGATTTAATGTCATCATTCCAGAGTTTACAAATCCTACGACCATTACCGTTGTAGCTGAGGATGACTGGATCACGGCTGTGATCAAAGCTCCTACGATAATACCTAAGAATCTATTGGATGTCAATTTTTCCAAAATGTCTTTCATTTTATTTCCGGCAACGGATTCTAATCCGTTACTCATCATCTGCATACCATATAGGAATAATGCTAATCCTCCCAACAGACCTAAAATGTTTGTACTGCTCACTTTTTTTCTCCTTTAGTTGTTCTTTTCTTTACTTTT
>ENA-OQKV01000492-OQKV01000492.1-human-gut-metagenome-genome-assembly--contig:-NODE-492-length-14538-cov-3.371036_pt1 | contig 14538 bp, 15 predicted proteins | sample MGYA00242655_ERZ504811 | MGnify/ENA primary metagenome ERZ504811 (study PRJEB26092, sample SAMD00036406) | human gut metagenome | host: Homo sapiens | study: EMG produced TPA metagenomics assembly of...
ATCTTCTTTACTCAATGGTACAAAAGATCCCTTGCATCCATCGGCCGCTTTCTGTGCCATAATGTCAAAATATTCTTTATCAATTCCAACATCTGTTAACGTCTGTGGAAGTCCCATCTTCTTAAAGTACTCTCTCGTATATGCAATTCCTTCTTTGGCTGCTGCCATGTCATCGTCATTTACAACATCCCAGACATTTCTTGCATAGTCTGCAAATTTATATGCTGTATCATCATTCAATGCAAATTCCATCCAGTGAGGTGTTAAGATCGCTAATCCTTCTCCATGTGTGATATCATAGAATGCGCTTAATTCATGTTCCATTGGATGTACACACCATGCGACTTCAGCTCCATATTGAATCATTCCGTTAATTGCCATACTTGCTGTCCACATCAGATTAGCTCTTGCATCATAATTGTCTGGTTCTTCTAAAGCAACAGGACCATATTTAAAACAGTTCTTTAACAGTCCTTCCGCAAATCTTGCTTGAACGTCTGCATTCTTCACATTGGTAAAGTAATTCTCGCAAATATGACTGATGATATCTGCTGTTCCAGCCGCTGTCTGTTTTTTTGATACAGAATAGGTATATTCCGGATCAAGGATTGACATCTTTGGTTTCATATGATCACTTGCAGTTCCCCATTTTTCATTCTTTGACATATCGGAGATAACCGCAAATTTATCCATCTCTGATCCTGTGGCTGATAATGTCAGGACACTGTAAATTGGCAATGCTTTCTTGATCCATCTTGGTGTAATAACCAGATCCCATGGATCCCCATCATAGCAAGCTCCTGCCGCTACAACCTTTGCACAGTCAATGACAGATCCTCCTCCAATAGCAAGTACCATATCAATGCTGTTTTCTTTACAAAGTTTTACACCTTCTCTAACAGATTCAATCTTTGGATTTGGCGCGATTCCTGATAATTCAAAGATTTCCATATCTTCTTCTTTTAAAATCTTGACTGCTTCGTCATAAATTCCTGCTTTTTTGATACTTCCACCGCCATAGCATAATAAAACTTTGTTACCGCTCTCTGAAAGTTCACTAAGATGAGAAATCTGTCCTTTTCCAAAATGAATCTTTGTTGGGATAGAATACGTAAAATTGTTCATGGCTACCTCCTGTTTTTAGCGTTTCATTTATTCTTCGTCTAACATGACACTTACCCTGTACATTCCAGGTTTGCTTGCCTCTTCATAAGCTTCCTGCAGTCTGCTTAGTGGAAATTTCTTCTCTTCTACCAATTTAGACACATCCACAACCTTGGTACTTAATGCTTGGGCAGCTTCTTTGAAGTCTTCATGATCTGCCCCGAATGTCCCGATCAGTTCCATCTTTCTATAGTGTAACATATTTGAGTCAACTTTCAACTCTGGAACTGGATATCCTGCCGCAAATAATAACATTCTTCCATCATTTTGTTTTAACATCTCAAGTCCCTGACTGTTGGCACTGGTTGCTCCAACAGCTACGATCACAGCATCTGCTCCAATTCCTTCCGTTAACTCTTTTACCTTTTCTACAGGATCACTTTCATTACAGTCTATCACTTCAAATCCCATCGCTTTGGCTGTCTCAATCTTCTTAGGAATCATCTCTGATACGATCACACGACATCCGTAAGCTTTCGCTGTCTGGGCGTTAATTAATCCCATAGTTCCTGCACCAATGACTACAACTGTTTCAAATGGCTTTAATCTTAATTTCTTTGCTCCATGAATGACTGTTGCAAGTGGTTCCATAAATCCTGCTTCCGATGGATTTAAGTCATTCGCCACTTTATAAACTCCACTTGAATTCTTTACACAATAATTTGAAAAACCAAAGAATCCCCATTTATATCCATCTTCTGTATCATTGCGAATTTCTTCACACTGATCGATATGTCCTTCACGACAAGCAGGACAATGTCCGCATCCTTCGTATCCAGTTGCTACCATATCTCCTACTTTGAGATCTGTTACTTTTTCTCCAACCTGTTCAACGATCCCTACTGCTTCATGTCCTCCTGCCATAGGATATCCCTGATGTTCTCGTAATCCTAACCACTGTCCATAATCTGTCGTGCAGATATTACATACTTTCATATGAAGTAATACATCATATGGCCCTACTTCTGGAAGATCACGTTCTCTGACCTCTGTCAACACCCTTTTTTACCAAACACCCAAACTTCATTTTCCTTCCCATGACACTGCACTTCCTTTCAAAATTCATCCTTCTTATCTTTATTTTTCATATATTGATGTACCGTACCTAGACTACTCCATTGCTATGCTTTGTTTACACTGCCGAATAGTGTGATGTAGTGTTTTAATGCTTCCTTGTATCCTATCCTCATCTCATTAGAAAGATCAAACATATTCGCTGTTTTATTTCCAAATTCTCCAAGACTTCCATCTTTCTTCATATGATCATAGTCAATCTGTAAGTATCCTTTTAATGTTTCTAACCCTGCATTACTTAAGTCTGTGCACAAATTAACTTTCTGAATTCCTGTCTGCACTGCTTTCTTCAGATTATCATCTCCTGTTCCTGATCCTCCATGAAGAACTAATGGCACTTCGACCATCTGATGCAAGTCTGCTAATAGTTCAAATTCCAGTTTTGGAGTTCCATGGTAAGTTCCGTGAGATGTTCCGACAGATACTGCCAACGCATCTACATTTGTCTGTTTTACAAAATCGATTGCTTCTTCTTTCCTTGTAAGACCGCAATCTCTGGTCTGTTCATATTCAAATCCCTGTCCAACATGTCCAAGTTCTGCTTCTACAGAAACTCCGACTGCATGAGCAATCTTTACGATCTCTGCAACTTCTTTGACATTCTCATCAAATGCCAATGTAGAGCGGTCTACCATGACAGATGTATATCCACAGCGAATTGCCTGGATGATCTCTTCAAATGGTCCTCCATGGTCTAAGTTTAATGCTGCTGTTACTTCTGGAAATTTCTTTTCATAAAAAATGAACGGCATCGGATACTTCTTCGATCTGATGAATTCCAGCACCATCAATGATGATCGGAGCTTTTAGTTCGCTTGCTGCTTCGAAAATACTCTTTACTGTATTTAAACTCCATGCGTTCGGAGCGGCAACTCCATATCCTTCTTTCTTCGCCTGTCTTAAAATCGTTCCCATATCTGTCAGCATAGTTTTTACCTCCATTTGCGCATATGCACCTTGTGACGTGATTCTGTTCTTGTTGTATTCATAATAATACAATCAATCTGCTTTGTCAAGCATTTTTCCAACTACATGGTCATTTGACCATACTGCATTTTCTCAGGCTGTTTTTTGATTTATAGGATTTTTCTCCATACGAAAAAAACATCTCAAAATTCTTTCGAATTCTGAGATGTTTTTTATATTTAATCTTTGAGTTGCTTCGCTCCACAAGGTAACATCCCTCAACTAAGCTCATCTTTCGCCTGTGGCTCGGATTCGCTAAGGTTCGGGATGGGCTTTCTCACTAAGTTCAAACTTCGCTTGTCAGCTTGTTTTCACTAAGTGTTCAATGCCAGTGTTCAATGCCTACATCATTCCCATTCCAGCTGGAGCTCCTGCTGGCATTGCTGGTGCTTCTTCTTTGATGTTAGCAACAACTGATTCTGTTGTTAATAATGTAGAGGCTACGGATGTTGCATTCTGTAATGCACTTCTTGTTACTTTGGCTGGATCGATGATACCTTTTTCTACCATGTCTACATATTCTCCATGTAATGCATCGAATCCTTTTCCAACCTCTGCTTCTTTTACTTTGTTGACGATGACAGCTCCTTCAAGACCTGCATTGACTGCGATCTGGAATAATGGTGCTTCTAATGCTTTGAGGATGATGTTTGCTCCTGTCTTTTCGTCTCCTTCTAAATCTGCTACTTTCTCTAGCTGCTTTCTTAGATGCATGGATATAAGCAGATCCTCCACCGAAGATGATTCCCTCTTCTACAGCGGCTTTTGTTGCTGCTAAGGCATCTTCCAGACGTAATTTGCTTTCTTTCATCTCTGTTTCTGTTGCTGCTCCAACACGGATCACTGCAACTCCACCAGATAATTTAGCTAATCTTTCCTGTAATTTTTCCTTGTCGAATTCAGATGTTGTTTCTTCGATCTGTGCTTTGATCTGTCCAAGACGTGCCTGAATAGCATCTTTATCTCCTTCACCGTCTACGATGACTGTGTTTTCTTTTTCAACTTTGACAGATTTTGCGTGTCCTAACTGATCTAATGTTGCGTCTTTTAATTCCAGACCAACTTCTTCAGAGATCACTGTACCACCTGTTAAGATAGCGATATCTTCAAGCATTGCTTTTCTTCTGTCTCCATATCCAGGTGCTTTCACTGCACATACAGAGAATGTTCCACGTAATTTGTTAACGATCAGTGTTGTTAATGCTTCACCTTCGATATCTTCAGCGATGATCAGTAATTTCTTACCACTCTGTACGATCTGCTCTAGTAATGGAAGGATTTCCTGAATGTTAGTGATCTTCTTGTCTGTGATCAGGATATATGGATCATCTAATTCAGCAACCATTTTTTCCATATCTGTTGAGAAATATGCTGATAAATATCCACGATCAAACTGCATTCCTTCTACTAAATCTAATTCTGTTTTCATTGTTTTAGATTCTTCGATCGTGATAACTCCATCGTTAGATACCTTTTCCATAGCATCTGCTACTAATTCTCCAACTTCTTCGTCTGCTGCAGAGATTGCTGCTACTTTCGCGATCTGATCTCTTCCTGTAACTTTGCTGCTCATCTCAGCAATTGCTTCAACAGCTGCTTCTGTTGCTTTCTTCATTCCTTTACGAAGGATGATTGGGTTTGCTCCTGCTGCTAAGTTCTTCATTCCTTCGTTGATCATTGCCTGTGCAAGAACTGTAGCTGTTGTTGTACCATCTCCGGCAACATCATTTGTCTTAGTTGCTACTTCTTTGACTACCTGAGCTCCCATATTCTCAAATGGGTCTTCTAATTCAATTTCTTTTGCGATCGTTACACCGTCATTTGTGATCAGCGGTGTACCAAAAGATTTGTCTAATACAACATTGCGTCCTTTTGGTCCGATTGTAACTCTTACTGTATCTGCTAACTGGTTAACTCCTGCTTCCAGTGCTTTTCTTGCTTCAATTCCGTATTTAATCTCTTTTGCCATGATCTTAATTACCTCCGACTAATTTCTTGATTAAATCAAATAATTGTGTAATGTGATAACACTATTCTACAACTGCTAAAATATCATTCTGTTTTACGATGATAAATTCTTCATCTTCTAATTTTACTTCTGTTCCTGCATATTTAGAATAAATAACTTTCTGTCCTACAGAAACTTCCATCTTCACTTCTTCTGTTCCAGGTCCGACTGCAACAACTTCTGCTTCCTGTGGTTTTTCCTGTGTTGCTGTTGTAAGAACGATTCCTGACTTAGTTGTTGTTTCTGCTTCCAGCTGTTTTAATACAACTCTATCTCCTAATGGTGTTAACTTCATAATGATATTACCTCCTAAATATATTAGAATTATTGTTCTTTTTATCTTTTGTTAGCACTCACTTATATCGAGTGCTAACTCTATGTTCTTTAGTATAACACCAGACACAAAAAATGCAACCCCTTTTTATAAAAATTCTATAAACTGAGATTGCATTCTTTGGTATCTTACTTATTCTTTTATGTATTTTTTTGTCTTCTTCTGAACTTCTTGTTGGAACCGTCTGGAAATATACATGTACATGTTTTTTGATCAGTTCATGAATAGCTTCCATCTCCATGGCATCACACGCAACTCTTCTTGCAACTGCTTTACGTTCCCCACGAATTCCCATACCTCCGATATTAAGCTGATTGATCTTGATCCCTCGTTTGATCAATTCTTCAAATACCAGTGGTGATTCTGCAATTACGATCACACGCTCTCCGTCAAATGATGGGGATTCTTTTAATTTCTCCGTTGCACGATCAATCCCATATACATGAATTATAAGGCCTTGGGGTGCCATCTCTTTGATCACTTTGCTTCGGAATTTATCCTTCGCCACAACATCATCTACAATAATGATCCTGTTAGCTCTGACTTCCGGCACCCATAATGTTAAAATCTCCGTATGTATGAGCCTGTCATCAACTCTCGCTAATACAATGTTTTTCATTCTTCTACCTCCTCATATAATTCACGCACATCTTTTACTGTCTCTGGCGCTGCCTTAAGAAGATCTTTGCACACCTCTTGTGCACTCTTTCCCGCGTAACGTCCCATAACTACTTCCATCATCAACGGAAGATTGATTCCAGTTACGTGGTAGAGATCGTATTCTGACATTAAAGAAATTACTGTATTAAACGGACTTCCATAAAACAGATCCGTTAATATAAGGACTTCTTCTCCTTCTGATGTCTGTTCAATACTCTCTCTGATCTTCTCTCTCAAAGTATCCACTGATTCTTCTGGTTCAAGCCCAAATGCCTCAAGGTCTTCCTGTTCCCCTGCGATCATCTGTGCTGTATCCACAAGTCCTCTTGCATAACTTCCATGAGATACCACGATTACCTTCATCAATTATCCTCTCTTCTCTCTCATCACATCTTACCTGTTACGGCAAATTTGATTAATTTGGTTTGTAAGAACTCTTTAGGCTTACGATTCTGTTAAATACCATGTGTTCTTTTGTAGAATCTTTGGAATCTAAACAGAAATATCCTGTTCTCATAAACTGGAAACTGTCTTCCTTATCATATTTCTCTAACTCAGGTTCTACATATGCTTCCTTGATCACAGTCAGTGAATTTGGATTCACATTGATACTTCCATCTTCATTATATACACCTTTTTCTTCATCTACAATGTTTTCATACAGACGAATTTCTGCTTTTTTCGCAGTTGGTACAGATACCCAGTGGATCGTTCCGCGGACCTTTCTTCCATCCGGACTGTTTCCTCCTCTGGATTCTGGATCATATGTCGCATATACACAAGTTACATTACCTTCCTCATCTGCATCATATCCTGTACATGTTACAAAATATGCATTCATCAGACGTACTTCGTTACCTACATATAAACGGCGGTATTTCTTAGGCTTCTCAATCTTGAAATCTTCTCGTTCGATATATAATTCTCTTGAAAATGGTACCTGTCTTGTTCCCATCTCTTCGTTTTCCTGATTATTTGGAACGTCAACGAGTTCCCCTTCTCCTTCTGGATAGTTTGTGATCACCAGCTTGATCGGATCTAAGATTGCTGCCATACGTGGACGTTTTAATTTCAGATCATCACGGATGCAGTATTCAAGCATGGCCGAATCTACAGAACTATGGCTCTTTGCAACTCCGACAAGTTCCATAAACTTCTTGATGGATTCTGGTGTATATCCTCTTCTTCTAAGTGCTGATAATGATACCAGACGTGGATCATCCCATCCATCTACGATTCCATCTTCTACCAGTTTCTTGATATAACGTTTTCCTGTGACAACATTTGTCAGATATAACTTCGCAAACTCAATCTGTTTTGGTGGATTCTCAAATTCACATTCATTCACAACCCAGTCATATAATGGTCTGTGGTCCTCGAATTCCAGTGTACAGATAGAATGTGTAACACCTTCAAATGCATCCTCTAATGGATGTGCAAAGTCATACATTGGATAGATACACCATTTGTTTCCTGTATTATGATGTTCCATTCTTGCGATACGATAAAGGATCGGATCCCTCATGTTGATATTTCCAGATGTCATATCGATCTTGGCGCGAAGAACTTTGCTTCCATCTGGGTATTTTCCTTCTTTCATCTCGCGGAATAACTGTAAGTTCTCTTCTGGTGTACGGTCACGATATGGACTGTTCTTTCCAGGTTCTGTTAAAGTTCCTCGGTATTCTCTGATCTGTTCAGCATTCAGATCACAGACATATGCTTTTCCCTTCTTGATCAGGAATTCTGCACATTCATACATCTTGTCAAAGTAGTTGGAAGCATAATAGATATGTTCGTGATAATCTGCTCCTAACCATTCTACGTCCTCTTTAATAGAATTTACATACTCTTCCTTCTCTTTTGTTGGGTTTGTATCATCAAAACGGAAATGGAAATCTCCGCCATATTCCTGAGCCAGTCCATAGTTTAATAAAATGGATTTTGCGTGTCCGATATGAAGATATCCGTTTGGTTCTGGTGGAAATCTTGTAACTACCTTCTTGCAGTGCCCTTCTTCTATATCTTTTTCTATGATCTGTTCGATAAAATTCTTAGAAATCGTTTCTTCCATGTCTTCCTCCATATAGTTCTTTCTATTCTGATTATAATGTATCTTCTATACACTTGCAATCATATAATTTCTGTATCATTATGAAATACAGATAATCCTTCTATATAAGATCTAATGCCTCCATGACATTTGAAACTCCTACAAGTCTCATATCTGTCTGGACCTTGATCTGATCTACATTCGCCTGAGGCAGAATGCATCGTTTAAATCCTAGTTTCTGTGCTTCTTTGATCCTTGCTTCACCGCCTGATACAGCTCTTACTTCCCCTACCAGACCAACTTCTCCAAAAATGATTGTATCTTCTAAGATTGGCCGGTTCTTGTAACTCGATGCGATTGCCATAATAATACCAAGATCGATCGCTGGTTCGCCAAGCTTCATACCTCCAGCCAGATTCACATACGCATCACAGCCGCCAAGTTGAAGTCCAACTCTCTTCTCAAGCACTGCCATCAAAAGATTCACCCTGTTATAATCAATTCCAACCGCTGTTCTTCTTGGCATCTGAAAGCTTGTTGGTGATACCAATGCCTGAATCTCGATCAGGATCGGTCTGGTCCCTTCCATGGAACATACAACAACGGATCCTGACGCATCAAGTGGTCTTCCATTGAGCATCGTCTTTGACGGATTCTCCACTTCCACAAGTCCATTGTTACACATCTCAAACACACCGATCTCATTCGTGGATCCAAAACGGTTTTTGACACCTCTTAAGATTCTATATGCCGCTTCTCTTTCCCCTTCAAAATAAAGGACCGTATCTACCATATGCTCAAGTGTTCTTGGTCCTGCAACCACTCCTTCTTTGGTCACATGTCCTACGATAAAAACTGCGATATTATTCTCTTTCGCAACTCTCATCATCGCTGCAGTCACTTCTCTTACCTGAGACACACTTCCTGCTGCCGAGGAAAGATCCTCGCTGTACATTGTCTGAATCGAATCAATCACTGCAAATTCTGGTTTCGTCTTTAAGATCGCATTCGTGATCGCATCAAGATCTGTCTCACAATACAGAAGCATCTCTTCTTCAAATGTTCCGATCCTCTCTGCTCTCATCTTGATCTGATGCATAGATTCTTCCCCAGAAATATACAAAACCTTGCGTTTGCTGTTCGCAAGATTCCTGCATACCTGTAATAATAACGTGGATTTCCCGATTCCCGGATCTCCTCCGACCAGCGACAGAGAACCTTTGACGATCCCGCCGCCTAACACACGGTCCAGTTCATGAATCCCTGTGGGAATCCTCTCTTCATTCTCTACGGTCACCTCGGATATATTCATAGGAGAGGCAGAAGCCTTTAAAGACTTCGCCCCTCCTTTTTTCGTTTCTGTAACTTTCTCTTCTGTAAAAGTATTCCACTGCTTACAGGCAGGACACTGCCCCATCCACTTGGAAGACTCATGACCACACTGGCTGCAAAAATAAACTGTCTTTTGTTTGCCATTGGTGCTCCTTTATGTTACTACTGTTTCTTTACACGAACAGCAGCTGCTGTTCCCTCGCTTAACTCAACACTCAGAGTTAATTTCCCTCCAAGATTTGCTTTCATCATTCCTACATTCGTATTATCAATAAAAACTTTATATTCCTGTCCAGCTTCTACTTCCAAAGTAACCTGGACATCAGATGAAGATTCAATCTCAAATGCAACTCCATCTGCTGTTGCAACAAAGTTATGTACTGCTGAACCTGGAACTGATTCAAAGATCAGCTGTCCGTTCTTGTCCAGTTTTGTCATTGTCTTGAAAGTCTTGATCTTGTAGATATCTCCTTCAAACTGGATATCTCCTTTCTTCGCTTTCTGTGCTAATGTATAGTCACCAAAGCTAAGTGTTCCATTGTCTTCGCTGCGGAATAATTCAGTTACCACTGCCATTGTCTTTTCCTCCTAATATATGTTTCGGTCGTCGTATGTATATTATAATATATTTCAGTATTATTTACTAGTTTTCCTTTACCGAAAAAGTAAGTTTTTTATCTTTTTTACCAATCGTCATCGTCTGTCCATTCGTAAGGGTTCCTTCTAAGATCTTATCTGCCAATACATCTTCGATCTCATTCTGGATGATTCTTCTCAATGGTCTTGCCCCATAATTCTCATCATATCCCTTATCTGCTAACAGATCCATCGCACCAGATGTGATCTTTAATGTGATCTGATGTTCGCTTAATAAACGGAATCTCAATTCATCCATAAATAATTTTGCAATCTTCTTAACTTCTTCCTTTGTAAGAACAGCAAATACGATCGTCTCATCAATTCGATTTAAAAACTCTGGACGAAAGATCTGTTTCACTTCTTCCATAACACCCTTTTTCATACGTTCATGAGTCTTGGCTTTATCTGTATCATCCATAGAAAATCCTAAATGTTTTGGTGCAATGATACGGTTTGCACCTGCATTGGAAGTCATAATGATAACAGTATTCTTAAAGTCGACTTTTCGTCCATTGGAATCTGTAATATGTCCGTCATCTAATACCTGAAGCAGGATATTAAATACATCAGGATGAGCTTTTTCGATCTCATCAAAAAGAATGACAGAGTAAGGATGTCTTCGAATCTGTTCACTCAACTGTCCGCCTTCTCCAAATCCAACATATCCTGGAGGCGATCCGATGATCTTTGATACACTGTGCTTCTCCATATATTCAGACATATCCACACGGATCAGATCTTCTTCTCTTCCAAATAAAGCTTTTGCTAATGTCTTTGACAACTCTGTCTTACCAACTCCTGTTGGTCCTAAAAATAAGAATGATCCGATTGGACGGTTTGGATTCTTAAGACCGACTCTGCTTCTCTTCACAGCTTTGGCAACTGCATTGACCGCTTCATCTTGCCCGATCACATGTTTGTGAAGTTCTTTCTCTAAATGTCTTAATCGTTCCATATCTCCCTTTGTAAGCTGTGTTACTGGGATCTGTGTCCATAAAGAAACGACTTCTGCGGCATCCTCTGTTGTCAATTCCGGAATCTCATTTTGCTTCTTCTGATTTCTCTTCATCTTACGTTCCAGAGATTTCTCAAGTTTGTTCTTCTCTTTCTTAAGCTCTCTTGCTTCCGTAATATCTCCATCAGAAAGCGCTGCTTCGATCTTCTCTATGATCTCCCCTGATCTCCTTGCGTTCTTTCTTGAAACCTGCATGACTTCCAAGCTGTTCCATTCGTTTCCTTGCACAGGCTTCATCTAACAGATCGATGGCTTTATCTGGCAGAAAACGATCACTGATATATCGATCAGAAAGAGATGCGATCGCTTCTGTCACATCTTCTGGTACCAGGGTCCTATGATAATCTTCAAAACGGTGTTTGATCCCTTTTAAGATCGTGATCGTTTCTTCTACGGTTGGTTCTTTCACTCTGACTGGTTGAAATCTTCGAACTAATGCTGCATCTTTTTCAAAATATTTTGTATATTCTTCACTCGTTGTCGCACCGATCAGCTGAAAATCTCCTCTTGCCAATGCTGGTTTTAAGATATTGGATGCATCCATAGCTCCCTCAGAACCTCCAGCTCCAATGATTGTATGAATCTCATCGATAAACAAAATAACAGAATCATCCTGTGTTGCTTCGGTTACGATGCGCTTCATTCGTTCTTCAAATTCTCCACGAAATTTCGTTCCAGCGATCACCTTCGTAAGGTCTAAAGACAAAATCCTCTTATTCTTAAGAATTCTTGGCATATTGCCTTCTGCGATCCTTTGTGCAAGGCCTTCAACGATTGCTGTTTTACCAACCCCTGGATCACCGATCAGACATGGATTATTCTTTGTCCTTCTGCAAAGGATCTGCATCAGACGCTCCATCTCACTTTCACGTCCGATCATCGGATCAAGCTTCCCAAGCATGGCTTTCTCTGTCAGGTCTGTACTATACTGAAGCAGCATATATTCCCCTGCTCCATCTTCCATATCACCGCCATCAGAGATTGCTTCATTATATTCATTCTTCGCACTTCTGAAATCAATTCCTGCAGTAACTAAAATATCTGTATAGATTCCTTCAGATGAAATCTTATGATCTTCCAGAAAACGGAATGCTTCATTGTCTCCATCTTTGATCATCGCCATCAAGATATGTTCTGATCCGATCGCTTCACACCCGTATTTCATTGCAAGTTCTCCTGCAATTTCTAACAGGTATTCGGTCTTCGGCGTATCTATTACCGTTCTTCTTCGGTCTTTTGGCATCTTTGACTTCTCTTTGATCGCTTCTTCTATTAATTCTCTTGTCACTCCATGCATCTTGAGCACTTCACTTGCAAGAGATCCGTCTGCCCCATAAAGTCCTAGCAGAACAAAAATACTGCTGACATCTTTAAATCCAAGATATCTAGCAATCTCGCGTCCTTCATTCAATGCTTTGGAGGCATATTTTGTAAATGGTAATCGGTTCATAATTCCTCCTGTTATTACTTTCTGTCTAATTTCTGGTACATATCATGAATCAACCGGTTCATCTCATCTTCTGTAACTCCTTTACAGACAGCTTCTGCAACTAACATCCTTAAATTCTCCTGAATGCTTGCTAATTCCTGCTGTTTTTCCAAAGTTTCAACACTTATGACTGCACCTTTTCTTCGGTCTAGTTTCAGGTATCCTTCTTCTCTTAAGATCGCATAGGCTTTGTTCACTGTGTGCATGTTCACTCCAAGCACCTGTGCTAACTGACGGACAGATGGAAGTGATTCTCCATCAGCAAATTCTTCACATGCGATTCCCATAATGATCTGATTTCTCAACTGTACATAGATTGCCTCATCACTATTGAAATCAATCTCCAGTATCATTGTGCAACCCTTCTTTCCTCTTTCGAAATTTACAACTTATCTATGATATTTTGTTATACATAGACTATAATATAAAGCACAGTCTGTCAAGAGCTTCTCTTCCAGATGACAAAGAAAAAGATGCAGTGTAAAAAACTACATCTTTTTCGTCTATTTATCATTCAGATTTAGAATTCTTTGATTTGCACTTCCACGGAATTTTAATGTAATATCTTTTTGAGATTCGATAAACTGTCCATCAACCAGTGTATCAATATAAGATAACATCTCTTCCGTAAATGGTGTGTATACTTTACCACCCTCGATCAAATCCTTGTCATACGTATATCCTGTATAGCACCAGATATTCTTCTTGGGATAATTCTCCTTGATCTCTTTTAACAATCTGACCAGTTCTTCCTGATTCTCTGGTTCAAATGGTTCTCCTCCAAGAAGCGAAAAACCTTCAATATAATCTGGCTTTAACAATTCCATGATATGATCTTTTGTCTCCGTCGTAAATGGCTTTCCATAGCAAAAATCCCATGTTTCCTTATTAAAGCATCCTGGACAATGGTTTCGACAGCCTGATACAAATAAGCTGACTCTGACTCCTGGTCCGTTGGCAATATCGCATTTTTTAATTTCTCCGTAGTGCATATGATCTCCTCTGTCATCGTGTCTTATAAATGAAGGACTCGATCCTTGATCTCCTGTGTACGTCCCTGATTCCAGAACTGTGTTCCGATATATCCACAAGTACGTCTTGCAACAAACATATGATCCTGATCTGTATTTCCACAGTTTGGACATTCCCAGATCAGCTTTCCTGATTCATCTTCTTTAATCTGAATCTCTCCGTCGTATCCACAGCATTCACAGTAATCACTCTTTGTATTTAACTCTGCATACATGATGTTATCGTAAATAAATTTCATCACGGATAAGACAGCTGGAATATTATCCTGCATGTTTGGTACTTCAATGTAGCTGATCGCTCCGCCTGGAGATAATTTCTGGAATTCTGACTCAAATGCCAGTTTGCTGAATGCATCGATCTCTTCTGTTACATGAACATGATAGCTGTTTGTGATGTAGTTCTTATCTGTAACTCCCGGAATGATACCAAAACGTTTCTGTAAGCATTTTGCAAACTTGTAAGTTGTTGATTCCATTGGTGTTCCGTATACAGAATAGCTGATGTTCTCTGCTGCCTTCCATTCATTACATTTATCATTTAATTTCTGCATAACTTTTAATGCAAATTCTTTTCCTTCATCGGATGTATGAGACTTGCCTGTCATGCGGACACACATCTCATAAAGTCCTGCATATCCAAGGGAAATCGTGGAATATCCATCGTATAATAACTTATCGATCTTCTCGCCTTTCTTCAGTCTCGCAAGCGCTCCATGTTGCCAAAGGATCGGCGCAACATCAGATACCGCTCCCTTTAATCTCTCATGGCGACA
>ENA-OQKV01000497-OQKV01000497.1-human-gut-metagenome-genome-assembly--contig:-NODE-497-length-14499-cov-3.036947_pt1 | contig 14499 bp, 12 predicted proteins | sample MGYA00242655_ERZ504811 | MGnify/ENA primary metagenome ERZ504811 (study PRJEB26092, sample SAMD00036406) | human gut metagenome | host: Homo sapiens | study: EMG produced TPA metagenomics assembly of...
CATCGTCAAGCAGGAGGAGCCCTTCGTGGACGTCCACCTCTACACCCCCAATGAATACGTCGGCAGCCTGATGGACCTGTGCCAGAACAAGCGCGGCGTCCTCATCGACATGAAGTATATGGACGACGTGCGTGTGGACCTGCACTACGCCCTGCCTCTGGGCGAGATCGTCTACGACTTCTTCGACGCCATCAAGAGCCGGAGCCGCGGCTACGCCAGCTACGACTACGAGTTCAAGGAGTACCGCGAGAGCGATCTCGTCAAGCTGGACTTCCTGCTCAACGGCGACCCCGTGGATGCTCTGTCCATGATCGTCTTCCGCGACAACGCCTACGCCAAGGGCCGCCGCATCTGCGAGAAGCTGCGGGACAACATCCCGCGCAACCTCTTCGAGATCCCCGTTCAGGCGGCCATCGGCGGCAAGATCATCGCCCGCGAGACGGTCAAGGCCATGCGCAAGGATGTGCTGGCCAAGTGCTACGGCGGCGACATCTCCCGCAAGAAAAAGCTGCTGGAAAAGCAGAAAGAGGGCAAAAAGAAGATGCGCCAGCTCGGCAGCGTCTCCCTGCCCAGCGAGGCGTTCACCGCCGTGCTCAAGCTCGACAGCGACGACGATTGATATTGATTTTTCCGCTCCCCTCCCCCGGAGGGGAGTTTTTTCATATCTGGCGGGCAGCGAAGGATCTCAACTCAAATCTTGACCTTTCTTCCGATCTTCCCGCCCCCAAAAAGGACAAAAAAGCCCCCGCCTCCGGGAGTACCGGAGGCGGGGGCTTCGCCGAACTGTGGCTTATTTTCGGAAGGACCGCTTATCAGGCAGGCTGTGCCTTATTGGCGTTCTTCTTGCCCGTCATGAAGCAGTAAGCCATGATGAGCACGCATCCAGCAATGCCGATAATATCAGACATGGAGCTGGGCAGGATGAAGATGAAGGCCACGACATAGCAGGCGATGCGCTCCCACATCTTCAGGGGACGGAACAGGTAGCCAGCGATGCCGCAGGCCAGCAGATAGGTGGCTGCAATGACGATGCAGTATGCAATGATGATCTCCACCGCAGTGCCTTCCAGCAGGATAGCGGGACGATACACGAATGCAAAGGGGACGATGAAAGCGGTGATGGCGAAGGAGAATGCCTTCCAGCCGGTCTTCCATGCGCTTGCACCCGCGATGCCGGCCGCAGTAAAGGATGCCAGACAGACGGGAGGAGTGATCTGAGCCACGACACCGAAGTAGAAGATGAACATATTGGTGACCAGAGCGGAGATGCCCAGACCCTGGATCGCCGATGCGAACAGAGTGACAGCGATCAGGTAAGCGGCCACGGTAGGCAGTGCCATGCCCAGCAGCAGGCAGCCCAGAGCGGCGATGAGCAGTGCGATGAACAGGCTGCCCTCACCAGAGGTACCGATGAGCTTTGCGATCTTGACGGCAACGCCGGAGTTGACCACGATGCCGATCATGATGCCGCAGGCAGCGGTGGGGATCGCAATGTTTGCGGCCTGACGGACGCCGTCCATCAGGGTCTGGAGCAGCTTGCGGGGGCTCATGCGGGTCTCAGGAGAGATCGCTGCGATGATGATGGAGAAGATGGTGCAGTAGATTGCGGAACGGGGCAGAGAATAGCCCATGATGATCATGACGACCAGAACGATGATGGGCAGCAGACGGTACACGCGGGGCAGGATGGGCTTGCCTTCGTAATGTACGCCGGAGTCTTTGCCCAGACCCTTCTTCTTTGCGATCATGTGGACAAGGATGAAGACGGCGAGGAAGTAGGCCACAGCGGGCAGGACGGCTGCTGCTGCGATCTGCGCATACTGCACGCCGATGATCTCGGCCATGATGAATGCGCCAGCGCCCATGATGGGGGGCATGATCTGGCCGCCGGTGGAAGCAACAGACTCGACTGCTGCTGCCTCTTCGGGGTCATAACCGGTCTTTTTCATCAGGGGGATGGTCAGAACGCCGGTGGTGGAAACATTTGCGATCGCAGAACCGGAAACCATACCCAGCAGGCCGGAAGAGATGACAGCTGCCTTTGCGGGGCCGCCGACCGTCTTATCGCTGAGCTTCATGCCGCCGTCGATCAGGACACCGCCGCCGCCGCAGTTGGAGAAGAAGGTGCCGAAAACGAGGAAGTAGAACAGGGTGCCCAGAGAAGTGACCAGCGGAGAGCCGAAGATGCCATTCTCGCCGTACATCAGGACTTCCATCAGTTTTGGGAAGCTGATGCCGGAGAAGCGGAACAGGCCGGGGATATACTGGCCGAACCATGCATAAGCAAGGAAGAAGCAGATGACCCAGAACAGGGACATACTGACCACGCGGCGGACGGCCTCCATGACATTGATGACCAGAAGCACCGCCACGATGACCTCGGTGGTGGTCATAACGTCAACATTGAAGATGCGGTAGTTGAGCTGTTCTGCGTGGCTCAGGAAGAACCAGCAGATGAAGCAGCTGGACGCGATGAGGAAGATGTCGTAGATCCACCACAGCTTATTGTGGCTCTTGGATTTCTCGACCATCGGATTGTACAGCCACACCACGACCAGTGCAAGGCACATATGGAGCGGCAGCTGGAACCACGGGTCAAGGGGCTTGACCAGCTTGATGTAGAGCTGGAACACCGTCCAGATAACGGTAAGAACTGCCAGCGAATAGAAGCGCCATTTCGGCATATTCTTCAGCAGCTTGGCGATTTTGGTATCTTCATCCTCTTCGTTTGCCAGAGCTTTGGCCTTGGCGTCGAGAGCCGATACCTTGGTTTCTTTTTCGTTGCTCATATTTCCCTCCGTATTATCCCTTGTGAAAGCAGAGGCCGGACACCGCAAAGCGTCCGGCCTCTGCCTACGGTCAAAGGATAGATCTGATGTCGTGCGGAGCGCCTCCGCCGAAAGCTTTCACAGCCGGAACTTACTTCATGTAGCCTGCTTCCTTGTAGTACTTCTCAGCACCGGGATGCAGCGGGCAGCCGCCGCGCTTCATCTCTTCCCAAGCGGTCTCAGGCTCCCACGGAGACAGGGAATTGTACTCGGCCACCAGAGCGTCGCGGTTCTCGCTCAGGCTCTTGGTGATGGCGTAGACGACGTCCTCGCTCAGGCTCTCTTTGCAGAAGACGCAGTCGGGAGTGCCGGGCAGCGTCAGCTCCTTATCCTGACCCTTGAAGGAGTTGGCCGGGATGGTGATGAGGTCGAAGCCCTTTTCGCTGACGAACCAGCTGCACAGGTCATCGCCCCACTGCAGGAAGGTGACATCCACGCTGGTAGCGATCTGAGCCATGGTGGAAGAAGCAGAAGAGGTGTGGTCGATGTAGAAGTCGATCTGGCCGTCCGAGATGGCGTCTGCGTTGGCATCGCCGCCCTGGTTGGTGATGGAGCCGCCCCAGCTCTTCAGGTCGTCCTCGGTCACGCCGAAGTACTCGAGCAGCAGGTAAGCGCCCTCAGCATCCATGGAGCCCTTTGCGGAGCAGCCGATGCGCAGGGGCAGCTTCTGCTCGAAGATCTCCTCGATGGTGGAGACATTGTACTTCTGCAGGAATGCGTTGGACACGCAGTTGATGTAGCAGACAGCAGTCAGGCCGCCGATGACCGCTGCATAGCCGCTGGTAGCAGGCTTGCCCAGAGTGCCTTCCTCCATTGCCCACTTTGCAGGAGCACCGTTGATGAAGGCCAGATCGGTGTTGCCGGAAGCAAACAGATAAGGAGCACCCATACCGCCAGGAGAGTCAGGGTTGACGTTGACAGTCTGGAAACCGCCAGCCTTTTCCAGCACCTTGGACATTGCAACGATCATATTGTAAGAGCCAGAACCGACCTTATCGGAGCTGAAGTTCAGAGTCTCTTTGCTCATATCGGGCAGACCATCCACAGCCTTTGCCTCAACGGAAGGAGCTGCCTCACTGGAAGCTGCGGTGCTGGTGGAGGAAGAGCCGCCGCAGGCTGCCAGAGCACCAGCCGCTGCCATAGTACCAGAAACCTTCAGAAAGCTGCGACGAGAAATCTTTTTCATAATCTTGTTCTCCTTTTCTCTTGGGGTTCTCGTGTAGCGAACCGGACTGTGTACTTCATGCCTTCTTCTGCGGCGTCGCCGCTTTTCACAGTCTTTGTTCGTTTTTGTTGTCTAAATTATATTCAAAATGGCAGACCCTTACAACGGCTAAACCGCCTTGTTTCCGTTTCATTCTGAAACATTTCCAGGATATTTCATGAATGTTCTGTTAAAATCGTAACATTTTAGAACGCTTTAACCGTCTTGCTCAAATTCACACGTTTCAGGATAGAACTTTTCTTTCCGTCCGTTAAGTTAAAAAACGCCCGCCTTTGCAGCAGGAACTGCAAAAGCGGGCGTGTAAGGAGCTATTGGAAGATTTACGCCTCGCGGCCGGTCATCTTGACGGCATACTTGATGGCGTTGACAAGGCTCAGCTCATTGCCGTTGCCCTTCCCTGCATGGTAGAAGTCGGTGCCGTGGTCCACGCTGGCGCGGATGATGGGCAGGCCCAGCGTGACATTGACGCCCTCCACAGCCTTCCACTCCTGCTTCTCACGGTCGTAGACGAAGCCCACGGTCTTGAGGGGGATATGGCCCTGATCGTGGTACATGCAGACCACGATGTCGTACCAGCCGCCGATGGCCTGCGAGAACACGCTGTCCGGCGGGCAGGGACCCACAACGCCGGTGATGCCCTCGGCCTTGGCAGCCTCGATGGCCGGGGTGATCTCCTCGATCTCCTCGCGGCCGAACAGGCCGTTCTCTCCGCAGTGGGGGTTCAGGCCGGCCACAGCGATGCGGGGGTTCTCGATGCCCATATCCTTGCAGGCTTTATTGGCGATCTCGATGACTTCCAGCACACGCTCTTTCTTGACCCGGTCGCAGGCTTCGCGCAGAGAGACGTGGGTGGAGACATGGACCACGCGCAGGTCGTGGTGGGCCAGCATCATGGTGTACTTCTTGGTGTGGGTGTAGGTGGCGTAAATCTCGGTGTGGCCGTCGAAATGGGTGTAGCCGTCCGACTTCTCGCCGTGATAGTATTCCAGAGCCTTGTTCATGGCTTCCTTGTTCAGGGCGTTGGTGCAGGTAGCGTCCACCTCGCCGGCCATGGCCAGCTCGATGACCTTCTTGACACACTGGAAAGCGGCGTTGCCGCCCTCCACGCTCACCTTTGCCATCTCGAACTTGTTGATGTCCTCGATGAGGTCGAGGTGCAGCACGTCGATGGTTCCGGGGTGAACAAAGCATCCGACACCTTGTCGCATCGGTGGATGACGATGTCCTCACGGCCAACGAACTTTCTGGCCTGCTCGAACACCTTCACGTCGCCCACAACGATGGGGCGGCAGTAGGTATACTGCTCCGGATCTGCCAGAGCCTTGATGGTGATCTCCGGGCCGGAGCCGGCGGGATCGCCCATCGTAATGCCAACGATCGGTTTATTCATAGCAGTGCTCTCCTTGCTCTTCTCAGTTCAGGCCCTTGGCAGCGTTCTCGGCCAGGACCTTCTTGATGGCTTCCAGACCCTCTTCGGGAACGTAGTTGAAGGGAGCGCGGCACTTGCCGACGTTATGGCCCTGCAGGGCCACAGCGGTCTTGATGATGGTGTTGGGGTTGCCGTACTTGAAGGTCTGCTGCAGGATGGCGATCGCGTCCTGAGCGGCCTGTGCGCCCTCGAGGTCGCCAGCCTTGAAGCAGTCGTAGATCTTTGCAACAGTGGCAGGCCAGATGTTGGCGCGGCCTGCAATGCCGCCTGCGCCGCCCTCTTTCAGGCAGGTCAGGATCGCGCCGTCGTTGCCGGCGAGGATGGCCACATCCTTGTCCAGCTCGCGGGTCAGGCGGATGTAAGCTTTCAGGTTCTCGATGTCGCCGCTGGAATCCTTTGCACCCACGATGTTTTCCACATCGCGGCACAGTGCCTGCACGGTCTCGGGCAGCAGCTTGTTGCCGGTGCGGGCCGGGATGTTGTACAGGATGATGGGCAGGTTCACGGCCTTTGCCACGGCGGTGTAGTGGTCGTACAGCTCTTTCTGGGAAGCCAGTGCGAAGCTGGGGGTGATGATGGACAGTGCATCTGCGCCCAGCTCCTCGGCGCGCTTGCTCAGGCGGATGGTCTCGGCGGTGGTGATGCAGCCGGTGCCTGCGTAGACCGGTACACGGCCCTTGACCTGGTCGATGACGGTAGCCAGGATCTCCTCCTTCTCCTGGAAGGACAGAGCGTAGGCTTCGCCGTTGGTGCCCATGGGGAAGATACCATGCACGCCGCCTGCCAGCAGGCGCTCGACCTGCTGACGCAGAGCCTCGTGGTTGACGGTCTGCTCGTCATCGTTGTTCATCGGGGTGATTACCGGAGGGATAATGCCTTTGATGTCGCTGGTCTTCATAACGTGTTCTCCTTTTCTATTACATGATCTCCTGATACAGTTTGCGGGCGTCGTCAGCGGTGACGGGGCGCATATTGTTCACCAGCAGACGCTGCACCTGCATACCGGACTCGACCAGACCCTCCAGGTCCTCAGCAGGGACGCCGAACTCCTTCAGGCTGGTGGGGATGTCCAGATGCTTGACGATCGCTTCGAGGCGGGCGATCATCCATGCAGCCTTCTCCTCCACGGTGGTGCAGGTCTTGTTCTCGTGGCAGCAGCGGTCATAAGCCACAGCCAGACGCTCCTTGACAGCCGGATGCTCGCTGTTGAAGCGCATGACAGGAGCCAGCAGGATGGCGTTGGAGACGCCGTGTGCGATGTGGTACTTGCCGCCCAGAGGATAGCTCAGAGCGTGGACTGCGGTGGTGCCGGAAGCGGTGATGGCCAGACCGCCGTAGTAAGCTGCGATCTGCATCCGGTTCTTCTCGGCCATGGCATCGGGGTCATCGCAGGCTTTCTCAATGTTGTTCAGGATGAGGTCGAGGCCCTCCAGAGCGTACAGGTCGCTGAAGGGGTTGGCCTTGTTGCCGGTGAAGCACTCGATGCAGTGTGCCAGAGCATCAACGCCGGTAGCAGCTGCGATCTTGCGGGGCAGGTTCTTGATCATACGGGCGTCGAGGATGACGTAGTCCGCGATCATGTTCTCGTTGACGATGCCGACCTTCAGCTCCTTCTCGGGGACAGCGACGATGGCGTTGGGGGTCACCTCAGCGCCGGTGCCGGCGGTGGTGGGGATGAGGACGATGGGGACGCACTTCTGAGCCATACCGGGGTTGTCCAGCAGCTCCTTGACGCCGTAGTCATCGGTCACCAGCACGCTTGCCAGCTTGGCTGCGTCCATGACGGAGCCGCCGCCGCAGGCCACGATGAGGTCGGCGCCGGAAGCCTTGAACTCATCCACCAGCTTCTGGACAGCCATGTAGCTGGGTTCGGGAGGCAGCTCGTCCAGAACATAATACTCTGCGCCGGAAGCCTTCACAGCCTCCTCGGGCAGGGCGAACAGGCCAGCGCCCTCAATGCCCTTGTCGGTGAACATTGCCACCTTCTTTGCACCACGGGCCTTGATGATGGCGGTGATGTTGTCCATTGCGTTCTCGCCGCCGTAAACTGCGTGCGGCATCTTCAGATTGTACTGGGTCAGCATAACAAATTTCCTCCTTCAAAAAATCAGCGGGTCTGGGCGCCGGTGGGCAGCAGGGCTTCCAGCGTACCCATCTCTTCGTTTTCGTAGATCGTGCCGTCCCAAGTCAGGCCGGGAAGTTTTTTATATGTCATAGTGTCCTCCAAAAAATCAATCGTTCTATCGCAGTTTTCAAAAGCAATGCCTTTCAAACCGGCATATTTGCGATATGCAGTTTGCGGATGTTGCTTGTGCATTAAAAACGCAAACTGCTATAAATTTACTCTGCTGCAATGCGGTCTGCAAGGTCGAGCAGCAGTTTCTCGTGGCCGAAGCCGCCCGACTTGGTGATAACGTAGCGGGTGCAGCCGCGGTAGGTGAAGCGGGCCAGCACGACGCCCTTTTCCATCTCGCACACCGGCTCAAGCTCCTTGATGCCCACGCAGTTCATGCACTGTAACAGCGTGTCGCCGCCGGTGAGCAGCAGGGTCCCAAGCGCGGGGCTGGTGAACAGTTTGCCCAGCATATGACCGATGCTGCTGGCGATGCCGACCCGCAGGCCCTCGAGGTCGAGGCCCCGGGCGGCGGCGTAATCCGCCGTGGGCTGGTTGCCGCCCTCGTCGTTGGTCTCGATGATGCAGCGGGGATTCGCGGCCAGCATCTCGTTGATACCCTGCAGGGCCTCTTTGCCGTTCTCACTCTCCCAATAGCCGGGGTCGAGCTTCTGGCGGGGGGTCAGGCGCAGGCGGGAGAAGCCGTTCTGTTCGGCCACATCCAGCTGGCGCAGGGTGATGGAGTTGACGCTTCCGCAGACCACCAGCAGACGGGGGTCCAGCTTCGGCATGGTGACCGTCCTGCGCTCGGTCATCTTCATCAGGTCGGGCAGCAGCGCTGCAAAGCCGGCACAGCCTGCCATCAGGCGGGGCTTGCCATTCCGGAACAGGGCGCGGCCTGTGGAAGCGAGGTCGTCGAGGCTCCCGGCGTCAAAGACCAGGATGCCCTCCTGCTCCGGCACAGCCTCACCCTCTTTCAGGGTCGGAAAGCTGTGGGCAGGCACATCGGTCTGCTCCCCGATGAGCTCCGTCACCCTGGCGTGGCGCACCGGCTCGAAGGGGTCGATGCCGAAGGGGCTCTCAGTCACAGGCACGCCGCTGATATAATGTACTCCGTCCCGGGTCACACGGTCGATCTGGGGGAAGGCCGGCAGGAACGGCAGCCGGCGCTCCCCGCTGGTTTTGAGCAGGGCTGAAAGCTCTGCGCCGATGTTTCCGCGCAGCGCAGAGTCTGTCTTTTTATAGATGCTGAAAACGCCCGCACTCATCGCATCCCGGGTCAGTTTTGCAATGACGGCATAGGCCTCTGCAGCGGGCAGATGGCGTGTCTCGGTGTCCACCACCAGCACAGCGGCGTCACTGGCTGCAAGATCCACCTGCTCTCCGACCACGACGCGGGTGGGGATGCCGCAGGCAGCAAACTGGACGCCCGTGTCCAGCGCACCTGTAAAGTCATCTGCAAGGATCAGCAGAAGCAGCATAGGTTGCTCCTCCTCTCATGATTTATTCTCGTGATACCATTATGCCTCATTTTGACACAGCGTGCATGGAAACGAGCGGTCTTTTCCGTTTTAATTTGAAACATCAATTAAGTTTTTCGGTTGTAAAGTCTTAAATCGTTTCAAATCAGAACAGTCTTCGTTTGATTTTTGGGAGTTTGTTTGCTAGAATAGTAGCAAATATGAACGGAGGTGTCTGTTGTGATAGAGACTCACACCCGTATTCTGGGCATCGCCCCCTACGACGGAATGCGCACTGCGATGTAGCAGGCGGCGCAGGCTTATCCCAATGTTGAAATTGGACATTTACACCGGCGACCTGGAAGACGGGCAAGGCCATCGTGCAGCAGATGCCCCCCCAACTCCTACGACTGCATCATCTCCCGCGGCGGCACCGCCGCCCTCATCCGGCAGGTGACCGATCTGCCGGTGGTGGACATCCACATCTCGGTGTACGACGTGCTGCGCACCATGAAGCTGGCCGAGAATTATTCCAGCCTCTACGCCATCGTGGGCTCCCCTCCATCACCGAGCCGGCTCACACCCTGTGCAGCCTGCTGGACTTCAACCTCGACATCCTCACCGTGAACAACGCCGCTGAGGTGCGCCACACCCTGGAACGCCTGCAGCAGGGCGGCTACCGGATGGTGGTCTGTGACATGGTCACCCACACCATCGCCCGGGAGATGGGTTTTGACGCTTTCCTCATCACTTCCGGCGTCGAAAGTCTCCACGCCGCCATCGACCAGGCCGTGAACATCAGCTCCTGGTTCGGCCAGCTGCGGCAGGAGAACCTGTTCCTCCGCAGCATCACTCAGGGCCAGAATGGCCGCGTCATCGTCATGGAGTCCAACGGCGACCTCTTCTACAGCAGCATCTCCGAGGTCCCGGCGGAGCTGAGCAGCGTCCTTCAGTCCCACATCCGGGAGATACCGGCCAGCGGCAACCTCCGCTTTTACTACACCGATCGGGACCAGCTCTACAGCATCACCGCCCAGCAGTTGCTGATGAACAACATCCAGCGGTGTCTGTTCTACTGTGTTCCGGCCCGCATCCCGCTCCATTCCAGCCGTCCCGGCCTGCGCACCCTGAACAAGGGCGAGTGCGAATACCTTTTCGCCAACAGCTTCTACAGCCTCAGCGGCGCGATGGGTACCCAGGCGGCCGAGATACGCTCCCTCGCCCTGCTGCGCCAGCCGGTATTCATCTACGGCGAGCCCGGCACCGGCAAAGAGCAGATCGCACGCTATCTCTATCTGCACAGCTCCCTTGCAAACCACCCCTTTATCGTAGTGAACTGTGCGCTGCTGAATGAGAAGACCTGGGATTTCCTGCTCAACCACTACAACTCCCCTCTCAGCGCCACCGGAAACACCATCTACTTCCAGAATTTTGAGTCCATCCCGCCCCAGTGGAGTTCAGAGCTTCTTGCCGCCATTGAAGAGACCGGTCTTGCCCGCCGGGTGCGGCTCATCTTCTCCTGCTCCGTCGTCGAGGGGGAGCCGGTGCCGGAAGTGCTGCGGCATTTCAGTGAGCGGCTGGGCTCACTGGCCCTTCCCCTGCCCTCCCTGCGCAGCCGCTCCGACGAGATCCCGTCTCTGTCCAGCCTCTACCTCAACAGCCTGAACCTCGAGCTGGGCAAGCAGCTCTCGGGCTTCGAGCCCCGGGCCATTGAGATGCTCCGCCAGTACCCCTGGCCCAACAATTACACCCAGTTCAAGAACGTCCTGCGCGCCCTCGCCGCCCTGTCGGACGGCCCCTACATCCGGGCCGGGACGGTGGCCGATATGCTCTCCAAAGAGCGGACTCTGCGGGCCGTGCCGCAGCCGGCTTCTGCCCGCAAACCCAGTGAGCAGACCCTCGAAGAGGTCATCCGCGATGTCGTCCAGCAGACCGTCGCCGCCCACGGCGGAAATCGCGCCGCCGCTGCCCGTCAGCTGGGCATCAGCCGCACGACCCTCTGGCGCTATATGGAAAAAATCGAGCAGAAACAACAGAATGTAGAAAAAGAGTCCTGAAAAGCTCAAAAAAGCTCCGGCTTTCGTACGAAAGCCGGAGCTTTTTCTTGTGTTTTTACACGCCCGAATAGGCGGAGAAGCCGCCATCGATGGGCAGGCAGATGCCGGTGATGAAACCGGCAGCGTCATTGTTCAGCAGAAACAGCAGCGCGCCCACAAGGTCCTTTTCGCTGTCGCCGAAGCGGCCCATGGGGGTCGCGGCGAGGATCTTGTTGGTACGGGCCGTCGGGGTGCCGTCCTCATTGTAGAGGAGGCTGGCGTTCTGCTCGCTGGCGAAGAAGCCCGGAGCGATAGCGTTCACCCGGATGCCGACCTTGCTGAAATGGACGGCCAGCCACTGGGTGAAGTTGGTCACAGCGGCCTTGGAGCCGGAGTAGGCCGGTATCTTGGTCAGGGGCAGGTAAGCATTCATGCTGGAGATGTTGAGGATGTTGCAGCCCGGGCGGCCCACCATCTGGCGGGCGAAGGCCTGGGTGGGCAGCAGGGTGCCGATGAAGTTCAGGTCGAACACCATCTCTACGCCGCTCTCGTCGAGGTCGAAGAAGGTCACGGTATCGTCCTCGAGGTCGGCCATCTCGAAATACTCTTTGTCGGTGTTGGCGCGGGCGTTGTTGCCGCCGGCACCGTTCACCAGAATATCGCAGGGGCCAAGCTCTGCCATCACGTCCTCCGCCACCTGCAGGCAGTTGGCCTTGTTCATGACGTTGCAGGTGTAGCCCCTGGCGATGCCGCCCTCGGCCTCGATCTCGTCGGCCAGAGCCTTGAGCTTCTCCATATTGCGGCCCAGCAGGGCGACTTTCGCGCCTGCCCGGGCCAGAGCCTTGGCGAAGATGGAGCACAGGGTGCCGCTTGCGCCCGTGACGACGGCCACCTTGCCGGTCAGGTCAGTGTTCAGTACATTCTGTTCCATGTTCTTCCTCTTTACCGGCTCAGCTGCGGTACTCGGCGGGCAGCTGGTCCATGCTCTGCCACCTGGTCATGGCCTCTTCCAGTTTCATGCCGTTGGCCACAGCGTCGCGGCGGCAGGCGTTGACCGCCTGGATCTCCTTCATCTTCTCGCCGGTCAGGGTGTAGCCCTTCATGGCGATAAGGGTAGCGGCCCAGGCCACCATCGGGATGATGCAGAACAGCACGATGACCACCCAGTTCATACCGGGGGTGTAGGGGTCGTACTGGGTGGGCAGGCTCTCGAGGCCGATGAAGCTCACAGCGATGCCGACGACGGTAGCGGACAGGCTGGACACCAGCTTGTCCACCAGGCTGAACAGAGTCCCCATGATGCCGGGGATGTAGTTGCCGCTGCGGTAAGTCTCGTAGTCGGAGCAGTCGGCGACCATGGGGATGGGCATATCGGCGGTGGCGTAGTATGCGCCGTAGCCGATGCCGAAGAATGCGATGAAGAGGATGGTGTAGAGGTTGATGGACAGGCCGTTGTCCCCCATGATGGACAGGGTGAAGGCGTCGCTGCGGCCCCAGAACAGCAGCAGCACCAGCACGCCGATGTAGCAGATGAATGCCACGCTGACGTACTTCATCAGGCTGGCCTTCTGGCCCTCCTTCTGGCTGGTGCGGACGGTGAGCAGGAAGAAGGGCACGCTGAAGACGTAGCCCAGCACCATCATGGGCAGATACAGGCCGTCATAGCTGCCCATCATGCAGCCGTACAGCATACACAGGACGGTGGTGTTGGTGGCGATGGAGAGAGCCAGCTTGCAGCCGGCACCAGCCACCATCAGACGCTGCATGGGGTTATTGTTCTTGATGATCTGGACGTACTCGTGCAGCTTGACCTTCTCGCTGACCTCGCCGCCGATGCCGAAGTACTTGGGCCGGTCCTTCTCCCAGATGCCGATGATGGCCAGAACGGTGAGGAGGATGGAGATGACGATGCCCACAGGAGCCAGGGTGCGGAAGAAACCGGCAGAGGCATAGCCGCCCTCATAGTTTTTGGCGAGGATGGGGGCGAAGAACTGCATCACACCCATGCCCAGCAGAGAGCCGACGGTGTTGAAAATGGTGAACAGGGGGCGCTGCTTGGGGTCGTTGGTCAGAACGGTCTGGCCGGAACGGGTGCAGCTGGTCTGGAAGGTGTAGCCGATGACCCAGACTGCGTACAGAGCCACGAAAGCCGCATAGCGCAGGCCCATCGAGCTGGCGGGGATGAGCGGGGTCAGGCAGTACAGCACGAGGATGCTGGCCGCCATGATGAGGTTGCCGATGACCATGAAGGGCCGGAACTTGCCGAACTTGCCGTTGGTGCGGTCCATCAGGGCGCCGATGATGGGGTCGGTGATGGCGTCGAACAGGCGCATACCGGTGACCATGACCGAAGCGAAGATCATGGACAGGGCCAGCACCTTGCTGCCGAAGGTGGCGATGTAGGAAAGCACCAGCACATAGTACACGTTCGTTGCGCCGTTGTTCAGCGGGAACAGCACCAGCTGGTAGGTCTTGGCGCGGTTCAGGCCCGGCGCCTTTGCGGTTTGTTCACCCATTTGCGGTGTCTCCTTTTTCTTACAAAAAACGGCAGCCTGCCCGCCGTTCTGGGGGACAGGCTGCCATTTGTTCTTAACAGTTGCGGAAATCTGCGCCGGAATTACTTCTGGTCAGCTGCGGGAGCGGTATCGACCATGCTCTTCTTCGCCTTGAGGGCCTTGCTCAGCTGCCATGCGCACAGGATGGTCAGAACGGCCAGCACTGCAATGAGCGCATAGATGGCGGTCTGCCACCACGGGGTGATGGTCTTCAGGGTATCGGTGGAAGCCCAGCCGTTCATGGCGTTGGAGTTGACCACGGTGTAGAGGATGTGATGCATCGCATTGCGCATCTGAGTGACGATGTAAGCATCGTTCTCATAGTTTGCAGCCTTGGTGGTGTGGATCTTGGGCATCGGGCTGTCCCAGATGTCGGAGCCGGCGATGAGGCCGTCCACAAGGTCCATGTACTGGCTGGAACCGGAGAAGTCGGTGATGCACATGCCGCGCATCCCCAGCTCGCCGCGCAGGAAGCCGGTCAGCAGGTTGGCGTTCGCGCCGCACCAGGTAGCACCCCAGCGGTTGAAGCCGGTCATGACGCTCCAGGCGCCGCCATCGGTGATGGCCTTGTCAGCGACTTCCAGATAGATCTCACGAGCGGTCTGCTCGTTCAGCCAGGTGTTGACACCACGGCGGCTGGTCTCGGAGTCGTTCAGGGCAACGTGCTTCAGGTAGACGTAGACGCCCTTGGACTGGATGCCCTGCACCTCGGCAGCGCAGATGGTGCCAGCCACGAACGGGTCCTCAGAGTAGTACTCGAAGTTACGGCCGGAGTAAGCGGTGCGGTGCATATTGATGCCGGGGCCGTACAGGCCGGAGTAACCCATGGCCAGGCAGTCCTCGCCGATGCACC
>ENA-OQKV01000500-OQKV01000500.1-human-gut-metagenome-genome-assembly--contig:-NODE-500-length-14494-cov-4.303682_pt1 | contig 14494 bp, 14 predicted proteins | sample MGYA00242655_ERZ504811 | MGnify/ENA primary metagenome ERZ504811 (study PRJEB26092, sample SAMD00036406) | human gut metagenome | host: Homo sapiens | study: EMG produced TPA metagenomics assembly of...
ACAGCACACCATGTGCAGGCCGTTCGTATTGGTTTTCCAGCTCTTTAAATGCGGTCAGGCAGTTGTCGGAGACCTCGCCTGCACTGGAAGTCGCATTCTTATAGATTTTGAGGATGGATGCCTTTTCGCCGTTCAGGCGGGTGTAGCTGTCGGCGGAGTTATCAATGACCTCCACATCCGCCACATCAGAAAGGCGCACGTCGCCGTAGCCCTCCACATGCAGCAGCAGGGCACCGCTGATATCCTTCACACTGTCGTACTCTTCGCCGACCTTCAGCAGCCAGGACTCGCCGTCCTGATCCTGCACGTAACCGGCCGGCATGGAGAAGTTCTGGGCATAGATGAGCTGCGCCAGCGTTTCAATGTCCAGCTGCTTTGTCACATCGGCCTGTGCCAGAGCGTTGGTCTTGGCCGTCTCGTACTCTGCCTTGGCAGCCTCCAGCTGCTTTTCGTACTCGTTCAGCATTTCACGCGCTTCGGTGAACTGCATATAGGCGTTGAGCTGCTGCTGGGAGAAGCTGCCCAGTGCGCCGGAGAACTCGGTCATCAGCTGGGGCACATTGTCCATGGCCTTGATGGTGCTTTCCAGCGTGTTATAGACCACATTCAGGCTTTCCTGCAGCTGCATCTCATTGGCAAGATCCTCTGCGGTGCTGCCTTCGGAGCCGGTCTCGGTGTTCACGCGCTCCTGCAGCTTCTGCAGGGCGGTAGTGAGCTTATCGGTAATGGTGCGCAGCTCAGCCACAATATCGATCAGAGAGTCGATATCCCGCATACCGGTCTCGTTGAACTTGTCCATGACCTTCTGCAGACCGTCGCGCACCTCGATCAGGGCCTGCTGGATCTCAGGCTCCTTGACCACGGCGATCAGGCTGTTCACACTTTCCAGAAGAGCCTGCGCCTGCGCACGCACCGTTTCCACTGCGGCGCCCACCTCGGTGCTCATCTGGCTCATGACCGAGTTGGACACCGTACTGCCAAAGTTTTTCAGCTGCTTTTCGTATTCCCTGCGTCCGGCGGTGATCTGTGCCTCGGCGCTTTCCAGCTGGGAGCGGGCTGCAGCCAGCTGGGTATCGATCAGTTCCAGCAGCTTTGCGTTGATCTCGTCGATCTTATCCTGATTGAGCTGCACCTGCACCAGCTTTTCCACCAGACCGCTGGACGAAACGCTGGACACACCGCCCTTGCGCTGCACTTCCGGCACAAGGGTGTTCTGGATAAACTCAGAAAGCTCGTACTGGTCGGCACCTTCGCGGCTGACAGCCACCGTCATGAAAGCGTTCATGTTCAGGCTGTACTCAATGATGGAGGGGGTCAGGCAGGTGCTGGGCAGGTCGCTTTTGGCCTGATCCAGCTTGTTGGACACCTTGACCAGCGCGCTGTTCATATCCGTATCCTCGGTAAACTCCATCAGCAGCAGGCTGTAGTTTTCTGCCGATGTTGCGGTGATCTTGGACACGCCCGGCACTGTGAGCGAGTTCTGCAGCACATCCGAGACCTCGCTCTCCACGCGCTCCGGGCTTGCACCAGGATACACGGTGACCACCATCAGATACGGTGTGTTCACGTTGGGCAGCAGGTTCGTATCCATCTTTGTGACCGCCACAAAGCCCAGGATCAGGATCATGACCACTGCAACCAGCACCGTAAACGGCTTTTTGACACTGAATTTTTCCATTTTCTCCTACCGTTTCTCTGCCTTGCCGCAAAGCAGGACAGCTGCTTTCCCTGCGGGAAAGGCTACACTTCAACATTTTTATTATACACGCAAGCCCCCGCCTTGCAAGAGCGGGGTGGGATTCTTTTGCGATTCTTTGGATACTTTCGCAAGATTTTAACATTTGCCGTTCCGTTTTTCCATTTTCCGGCTGCGGGTGCGACCAAATTCGGTCAGTCTTCCTTTATGGATACGCGGCAGCAGGGCAGATTGTTGCACCTTTTTAAAATTTTTCTGCTGAAGCGCCAGAGCCGCTTTTTGTTTTTTGCGTGGAAATGTGCATTTGAATATGTTATACTAGAGTACAGAATGGATCAGCAGGCTCTTTTTCGGGCCTTATCCTATAGATTCGACCGATAAAAACGAGGAACACTATGAAAAAAGTCATCTCCGTCCGTTTCAAAGAGAACGGCAAAAGCTATTATTTTGATCCCGCCGGGGCCGACATCAAAACCGGCGAATATGTGATCGTGGAGACCGCCCGCGGCGTTGAGTGCGGCGAGGTGGTGCAGGGCGTGAGGGAGATCGCCGATGCGGCAGTGCCCAAGGCCCTCAAGCCCATTACCCGCATGGCCGACAGCGTGGATATCCGCCGGATGCGCCAGAACCGTGAGGACGAAAAGCGCGCCTACCGCACCTGTCAGGAGTGCATTTCCCGCCACGGCCTGGAAATGAAGCTTGTGGAGGCCGAGTATACCCTAGACCGCTCCAAGATCATGTTCTACTTTACCGCCGATGGCCGCGTGGACTTCCGCGAGCTGGTCAAGGATCTGGCCGGTATCTTCCACACCCGCATCGAGCTGCGCCAGATCGGCGTGCGGGACGAGAGCAAGATGATCGGCGGCCTTGGCATCTGCGGCCAGCCCTTCTGCTGCAGCCGCTTTTTAAAGGACTTCCAGCCCGTCTCCATCAAGATGGCCAAGGAGCAGGGCCTTTCGCTGAACCCCACCAAGATCAGCGGTGCCTGCGGCCGGCTGATGTGCTGTCTTGCCTACGAGGAAAGCGCCTACGAGTACCTGAACAGCATCATGCCCATGGTGGGCAGCACCGTGCGCACGCCGGACGGTCTTGGCACCGTGCTGGAGGTGAACCCGGTTTCCGGCTACCTGCGGGTGCGCTGCGGCACCGAGAGCCTTTCGCCCCGTTACTATAAGGTGGGTGTGTGCGAATATATCAGCGGCGGCAAGCGTGCGCCCCGCCGCCCGGACCCGGACGACGATTACTCCGGCGTGCGCAACCCGGCCCCGGTGGTGGCTTCCTCCGACGATGGCGAAAAGCGCTGCGCGGGCGGCTGCTGCGCCCGGAAGCGCGCTGCCGAAAAGGAGTGAGGGACGCGCCGGAGGTTCCGAGGGGGTTAGTCTGCTAAAACTAACTGTTCTTCGTGATTTTTGCCAAAAAACTCCTGCAAATTTGGCCATAAGTTAGCCTGTGCTTTTGTGCAACCCAACAAAAAACAGACTTTTGTGTTTTTCGGGTCACGGTTAGTCTTGCCTTTTCTCACCTGCTTTGTTAAAATGCAGGCAAGGATATGATTTCCGGAGAGACATGCACAGCCGTGCCATACATGACTCTTCATACAATACTTCGGGCACGGAGATAAAAAGGAGAGTTTATTATGGCACACAAGGTTTCTGACGCATGTGTTGGCTGCGGCGCTTGCGAGGGCGCTTGCCCGGTTGGCGCTATCACCGTTGATGGTGTTGCTTCTGTGAACGCAGACGCTTGCATCGACTGCGGCGCTTGCGAGGGTGCTTGCCCCACCGGTGCTATCACTGCTGAATAATTTTAGCAGCTGCACAAAAAACGCATCAAAAGCAGCAGGCCTGTCCAAAGCAGGTCTGCTGCTTTTTTGTTTTGCAGTAATTCGCACAAATTCCCCGAGCAATTCCACGCATTTTTTTGAGAGGGTACGGCACACTTATCTATGGAACATTCTACCGAAGTCTTGTATAATAGAACTATGGTTTATTGCTCGCCGGAGCATCGTTTTGGCTCCGACGCGCTGCTGCTGGCCCGTTTCTGTGAGCCAAAGCGCACCCAGAAGGCCGCAGACCTGTGCTCCGGCTGCGGCATCGTGGCGCTGGAATGGCACGACCGCGGCCACCGCGGCCCCTGCATGGGGCTGGAGCTCCAGCCCGAGGGCAGCGCTCTGTTGGCCGCTGCGGTGCAGGAGCAGGACATCGGGCACATTGAGCCTGTCTGTGCCGACCTGCGCGCTTTCCGGCAGGGCGAGGGTAGTTTTGACGTGTGTGCGTGCAATCCGCCCTATTTCACGGATGGGCCCCAGAGCCAAAACGCAGCCCACGCCCTTGCCCGGCACGAGAACACCTGCACACTGGACGATGTGTGCCAGTGTGCGTTCCGCCTTTTGAAGGACGGCGGGCGCTTTGCGCTGTGCCACCGGCCGGAACGGCTGGCGGAGGTGCTGGCGGTGCTGCGGGCTTCCCGGCTGGAGCCGAAGCGGCTGGCCTTTGTAAAGAACAAGGCGGACGGCGCGCCATGGCTCTTCCTTGTGGAAGCGCAGAAGAACCGCAAGACCGGCCTGCGGGTGGAGCCGGATGTGTTGATCAGCGCCGGTGCGGCGTTATATGGGAGGTAAACTATGGCAGGAACTCTTTATATCGTGGCAACGCCCATCGGCAATCTGGACGATATGCCGCCGCGCGTAGCAGCCACCTTTGGCGCGGCAGACTTTATTGCCGCCGAGGACACCCGTGTGACCATGAAGCTGCTGAACTTTCTGGGCCTGAAAAAGCCCATGGTCAGCTACTATGAGCACGCCCTGCAGAAGGGTGAGGGCATCCTGCGCCGCATTGAAGCAGGCGAGAGCTGTGCCCTGTGCAGTGATGCGGGCATGCCCTGCGTCTCCGACCCGGGCGAGGTGATCGTGCGGGACGCACTGGCCCGGGGCATCAAGGTAGTGCCAGTACCGGCGGCTTCCGCCTGCGTCACAGCGCTGGCCGTGTCCGGGCAGGACACCTCCCGCTGGGTGTTCGAGGGCTTTCTGCCCGTGAACCGCAAACAGAAAAAAGAGCGGCTGGCCGAGCTTTTGCAGGAAAAGCGCACCACCATCTTTTACGAAGCCCCCCACAAGCTGCGCACCACGCTGGACGATCTGACCAGCGCTTTCGGTGCCGACCGCAGCATCACCCTGTGCCGGGAGCTGACCAAGCTCCATGAGGATATCTGGAAGACCACCCTCGGCGAGGCGGTGGAGCACTACAAAGCCAACGAGCCCCGGGGGGAATATGTGCTGGTGATGGCCGGTGCGCCGGAGACCGCCGACCCGGAGCAGGAGCTGACGCTGGAGCAGGCAGCGCAGCGGGCGCTGGAACTGACCGGGCAGGGCTTTGGCCCCACCGCAGCGGCCAAGGCGGCGGCGCAGGGCACACCCTATTCCAAGAGCGAAGTGTACAAGCAGCTGCTGGTATTGCAACAGGGCCAGCAGGCAGCGGAATGATACGTAACTGGTAAACAGAGGAGGACCCTTTTTGTGACAAAGCTTCTGGTTTTGAGCGACAGCCACGGCGGACGCACCGCCATTGAGCGTGTGCTGATGAAAGAGAGCAAAAACATCGATGCCCTGATCTTTCTGGGCGACGGCCTGCGGGATCTGGAACTGGCCCTGACGCTGTATCCCAAGTTGCGGGCCTACTCGGTGGCCGGCAACTGCGATTACGGCGCACTGGAACCCACCGACGGCCTTGCCGCCTTTGACGGCGTGGTGATCTTTTACACCCACGGTCATATGTACGGCGTAAAATACGATCTGGATACGCTGGCAGACGCCGCATCTGCCCGGGGTGCCGAGGTGGCGCTGTTCGGCCACACCCACATCCCCCATGCAGAGACCCGCGGCGGGGTGTTCCTGTTCAACCCCGGCTCCTGCGGCCGGTGCTACACCGGGCCGGACACCTACGGCATCCTGACGCTGGACGGAGGCAAAGTGACCGCCTATGAACACAAAGAGGTACCCAAACAATGAGCATCAATGAGGTGCGCTATCTGCCGGAATGCGGCAGCACCAACGCTTACGTGAAGGAGCATTTTGAGGAGTTCGGCCCGGTAGGCGCGGTGTATACCGAGAACCAGACCGCAGGCCGGGGCCGTCTTGGCCGCAGCTGGGTGAACGCCGAGGGCAAGGCCCTGTATTATACGGTAGCCATCCGGGAGCCGCTGGCCCAGCCTGCCACCCTGCCGCTGCTGGCCAGTCTGGCCGTGCGCACCCAGCTCAGGCTGCGCTACGGCGTGGACTGCCAGATCAAGTGGCCCAACGATCTGCTGCTGAACGGTAAAAAGATCGTGGGCATCCTGTGCGAGAGCGTGAGCTACGGCTACCGGCAGCAGGGCCGGGGCATCCTGTGCGGCATCGGCATCAATCTTGCCCAGCCCCAGAGCTACTTTGACGCCGCCGACCTGCCCAACGGCACCTCGCTGGAACTGCAGGGGGCAAAGGTGGATCTTTCCACCGACCCCGCATGGCTGGCCGAGGGTCTGACCGACTTTGGTTTTGACCGCAATCTGTACCAGTTTGCCCGGGACGGCTTTGCCCCTTTCCGGGAGGAATACAAGGCCGCCTGCGTCAATCTGGGCCGCCGGGTCACCTTTGACCTGCCGGACGGCAGGCAGGGGGCCGGTGAAGCCGTCGATGTGGACGAAGAGGGCCGTCTGGTGGTGCGCACCGACAGCGGCGAAGTGCACGTTTTTACCGGCGAAGTATCGGTGCACGGCATCTACGGTGCCGTCTGAGTTTTATAAAGTTGTATGCTCCATGCGGACAGTTTTAAGTCTGCATGGAGTTTTTTTGCACATTTTTGCTTGATTTTTCCGCAAAACGCTTGAATAAACGAATTTTTTGTAAATTTCTTGTGTACATTTCCAGTTGCCAATTCAGTTATACTTTAGTATAATAGAGTACGTGCCAGCGCGTCCTTTTGGATGGGATGCGCGTGTTTAGGAAATTGGAAAACGGACAGCACAAGCGCCCTGCCCCCAAAAGCAAGGCGCTTGTGCTGTCGCAAGGAGTGCAAGCATGAAAGATCAAGAATCCTTCAAGCCGTATATTCCTGCGGAAAAGATCACCGCAGAAATGACGGCGACCTCTGTGATCATGGGCATCATCCTGTCTGTGGTCTTCGGCGCTGCAAATGCCTATCTGGGCCTGCGCGTCGGCATGACTGTTTCTGCCTCCATCCCGGCAGCAGTCATTTCTATGGGCGTGATCCGCGTCCTGCTCAAGAAGAACTCCATTCTGGAGAGCAACATGGTGCAGACCATCGGTTCCGCAGGCGAGAGCCTGGCCGCCGGTGCCATCTTCACCATGCCCGCACTGTTCCTGTGGGCAAAAGAGGGCCTGTGCGACAAGCCCAGCATCCTGGAGATCACCCTGATCGCCCTGTGCGGCGGCATTCTGGGCGTTCTGTTCATGGTGCCCCTGCGCAACGCCCTGATCGTCAAGGAGCACGCCACCCTGCTGTACCCGGAAGGCACCGCCTGTGCAGACGTTCTGCTGGCCGGTGAAGAGGGCGGTGCAAACGCCTCCACCGTGTTCTCCGGCATGGGTCTGGCAGCCATCTTCAAGTTCATCGTCGATGGCCTGAAGATGATCCCCGCCGACATTGCCGTGGCCTTCAGCTCCTTCAAGGGTGCTCTGGGCATGGAAGTGTACCCCGCTCTGCTGGGCGTGGGCTACATCGTCGGCCCCAAGACCGCTTCCTACATGTTCACCGGTTCTCTGGTGGGCTGGATGGTCATTATCCCGCTGATCTGCCTGTTCGGCGCAAACATCTCCCTGTACCCGGCAGCAGCCGGCACCACCATTGCTGATCTGTATGCAGCAGGCGGTGCAGACGCTATCTGGTCCAACTACGTCAAGTATATCGGCGCAGGTGCCATTGCTACCGGCGGTATCATCTCGCTGATCAAGAGCCTGCCTCTGATCGCATCCACCTTCCGTGATGCCATGAAGAGCATGAAGGGCGGCAGTGCTTCCGGCACCTCCCGTACCGAGAAGGACCTGCCCATGCCCTTTATTCTGGGCGGCATCCTGCTCATCATCCTCATCATCTGGCTGGCTCCGGCCATCCCCGTCAGCCCGCTGGGTGCTCTGCTGATCGTCATCTTCGGCTTCTTCTTCTCCACCGTCTCTGCACGTATGGTCGGCATGATCGGCAGTTCCAACAACCCGGTCTCCGGCATGACCATTGCCACCCTGCTGATCGCTACCATGATCCTGAAGGCCACCGGCAACGTTGGCATCGAGGGCATGATCGGCTCCATGGCCATCGCCTCTGTCATCTGCATCTGCGCTGCCATTTGCTGCGGATACCTCTCAGGACCTGAAGACCGGCTACCTGCTGGGTGCGACCCCGGTCAAGCAGCAGATCGGTGAGCTGATCGGCGTTATTGCCGCCGGTCTGGCCATCGGTGGTGTGCTGTACCTGCTGGACAGCGCATGGGGCTACGGCGGTGCCGAGGTCCCCGCACCGCAGGCTACCCTGATGAAGATGATCGTCGAGGGCATCATGGGCGGCAACCTGCCCTGGAACCTGGTGTTCACCGGTGTGTTCCTTGCCATTGCTCTGGAGGTCCTGCGCATCCCCGTGATGCCGTTCGCCATCGGCCTGTATCTGCCCATCTACCTGAACACCTCCATCATGATCGGCGGTGTTGTGCGCTGGTTCATGGACAGCCGCAAGAATGTTGACGCGAAGCTCAAGGAAGAGCAGACCACCCGCGGCACCCTGTTCTGTGCCGGTATGATCGCAGGCGAGGGCCTTGTGGGCATCCTGCTGGCTGTGTTTGCCGTGTTCGGCATCAGCACTGCCCTGAGCATTGATCTGGGCAACATTGGCGGCGTGGTTCTGATGATCGTGATGATCGCATGCCTGCTGGCCTTCTCCATGAAGAAAAAGAAGAACTGATGAGTAAGAAAAAGCAGTCCATCAACTATCTGGACCTCATTCCGCAGCGGGCGGAAACCCTGCGCTGGCACACAGACGAAGCCACCGGCCTTATCACCCTTGAGGTGGAGAACACCGGTGTGTTCAATACGATCGCGCAAAAAGTGTTCCATAAACCGCGCACCACACAGGTGCATCTGGACGAGACCGGCAGCTATCTCTGGCCGCTGATCGACGGCCAGAAGACCGTTGCACAGCTTGCTGACTGCATGAAGCAGCAGTTCGGCGAAAAGGCCGAACCCCTGTACCCGCGCATCATCAAGTATTTCCAGATCGTGGAATCTTACCACTTTATCAAGTTCCTCAACCAATAAGCACAAAAAAAGAAGCGGCGCTCAGAGCCTGTTGCAAGGCACTGAGCGCCGCTTTTCTTATTTTTTTCTGCTCCAACCTGCCGCATCTGCGGCCACGGCATTTTATCTTCTGCGCCTTCTCTTTTTGAGGTTCAGCGAGCCGCCGCCCGCGGCAAGAGTGACCGCCGTTAATGCAGCGAGGATGAACAGCAGTGCGCACAGCAGAAGCGCTGTGGCCTTCATGTCGGTGCGGAAATCGGAGACATACTCCTTGTGGGTCACAAGGTCCACCGTGCCCACTTCATCGCCGTCCAGATACACGGTGGCCGAGCCGATCACACTGCCGCTCTTGACGGTGGCCGCAATGCTCTCCGGCAGGTCGAAGGAGTAGGTGACGATATCGTCTGCGTGGCCATAGCCGCTGACCGGTGCGGCAGCATACAGCTCCACTGCCGGTTCGGTGCGGCACTTGGTCAGGTCTACGGTGGTCAGCACGGTCTGGGTATCCACCAGCGGACGGTCGGCAAAGCTGGCAAAGGCCCAGTCGAACAGATCATCGCACTCGGCAAAGAGGTGGTCCGGCGTATCGCAGCCAAGGATCACCAGCCCGTAGGTGTGGCCGTCCTTTTCCGCAAAGGCCACGATGCAGCGGCCTGCCAGCGTGGTAAAGCCGCCCTTGACCCACCGGACATACTCCCGGTAGTTGGCGCTCTCGCTGTTCATCATGCTGTTGGAGCTGCTGATGGTGTGCTCAGCCTTGCGGAGGTTCGTGGCCGGCAGGACATAGCTGGCGGTGCCCGCCACCTGTGCAAAGGTCTGGTTTGCCGCACAGGCGGCGGCGATCTTTGCCAGATCCTGCGCAGTGGACACGTTGCCGTAGTCAAACAGGCCGTGGGCACAGGTAAAGTTCGTGCCGGTGCAGCCCAGCTCCTGGGCACGGGCGTTCATCTGCTTGACGAAATCCAGCACGCTGCCGCCCACATCGTAGGCAATGACACTGGCGCGTCGTTGGCGCTGACGATGAGCATGGCGTTCAGCAGGTCGATGCGGCGCACCGTCTCGCCGATGCGCAGGCCCATAGTGGTGCCGTTGGCGTTCTGGTATATCCCGGTAACTCCTGGGTCAGCGCGGTGGGCACGGTCACTTCACCGTTCAGATCCTTGCCGCTTTCCAGCAGCAGCAGGGCCGTCATGAGCTTGGTCAGGCTGGCAACATACTGCTGCTGGTCAGCATTCTGGTTCAGGATGGTCTTGCCGGTGTCGGCGTTGAACAGGTACACCGCCTCGGTCTCGCTGGCGGTCTGGATGGGCATGGGATATACCGCAAGGCCCGGCAGTGCAGCAGCAGCGGCCAGTGCCAGCGTGAGCACCAGCGCCGTCATGCGGCGGAAGATGGTGTTTTTGAACATGAGCGTGCCCCCTTGTATCTGCTTGCCGACGCACGGCAAAAATTTTTGTTTTGAACAGCTCCTACTTGCCGGAAAGGCTTTGGCTTGCTATACTACTTTAAAGAATACCATAAACCAGCCAAAAGAGAAGAGAGAAAGGCGGTTTTTAACAATGTTTCTGTCCTTTGTGGAAAGTTCCCGCAACGAGGGGCTGCTTTTGTAGCGCCCAACGCCACCGTGCAGGGCGATGTGATCCTGAAAGCCGGTTCCACGGTGTGGTACGGGGCCGTGCTGCGCGGCGACGACGGCACTTTGACCATTGGCGAAAACTCCAACGTGCAGGATAACGCCGTGCTGCACTGTGATGTGGGCGGGGCCGTGACGCTGGGCAGGAACGTCACTGTGGGCCACAGCGCGCTGGTGCACGGGTGCACGGTAGGGGATGGCAGCCTCATCGGAATGCACGCCACCCTGCTCAACCATTGTGTCGTGGGCAAAAACTGCATCATCGGCGCGGGTGCGCTGGTGCCGGAGGGCATGGTGATCCCGGATAACTCGGTGGCCGTGGGCGTGCCCGCAAGGGTCATCAAGCAGGTAAGCGCGGCCCAGATCGAGGCCAACCTGCACAACGCCGCCCACTACGTAGAGCACGGCAAGCTTCACGCCGCCGAGCTTGCCAAGGGCTGACCCTGTGCCGATTTTACAGTTTTTTGCCACATTTTTTCGTCTTTCCGCCAAAAAGCCGACATTTTAATTGACACCTGCGGTCTTGTCTGCTATAGTGAAATTGGCAGTTTATGTCATTCTGGAATACCAGAATTTTTGCACACCGCGCTGTTTGGTTTTTATCATTGGGGGAATTTTGTAAAAAGTTCATTGCGGGATGTTTTTTCACAGAAATGTAATGACTTTTCACTTAAAATCGGGTATACTATACCTTGCGGGGAGACGGGGCCGCAACCGTCTTTCCGCACATGATTCCTCCTCACACCAAAGCAATACCCCAAACAGAAACTCCCTCCGGTGTACCGCAAGCGCCGGAGGGAGTTTCTGTTTGCATCAGCTTTTGTATTTTATGATTTCCTGCAATCAAAGGAGAGATTTTTATGTCTGAACTGATTACCCGCCGTACTTTTTTAAAGGCCACTGGTGCCGCCGCACTGGTCGCTGCCGCCGGCAGTATGCTGGTTGGCTGCGGAGATGGAGCGTATGCTTCCACTCCCGAAAATCTGGTTGCTCCTCCCATCGATAATAGCGATTTCGCTAATTTTGGCTCTTTTACCGCAGATATCGGCCCTTTGAGCGGGCAGTGGACTTCCAGCTCCATCTATGAATTTGATACCCGCCACAACTATTTCTACACCGGCTTCAAACTGGATAATGAAAGCGGCAGCAGTGATGTCACCGTCAGCACCAGCAACTTTGCTTTCAGCCATACCGATGGCGGCACTGGTAAGGTATGTGGTCTTGGATACAAAGGTCTGAACAGCAGCAAAACCGCCTATGTATTCAACCAGTCTCTTGCTGTTCCTGCAGGCCGGTCCAAAACCGTTATTCTTTTCATCGACATCGGCCCCGTCACTACCTCTTCTTTCGATAAATTCTATAGAGGAACCATAACCATCACGCTGAGTAAACTTAATAATCAAACGGCCACCTTTACTTTTAACGGCCTGATCAGCGACCCTTCCTCTACCGTTTCCTGACAGTAAAACTCCCCTGAAATGCCGTAAAAAGCCTTTCGGGGGAGTTTTTGTTTACAGCGCGCGGAACTTTGCCGCAAACACGCTGAGCACGATCTTGGGGTTCACCTGCGCGCCAAGGCGCTGGATGGCGGCTTCGGCCAGACGCAGGGCACGCTGGGCGGCAATGCCCTGCACCGGTGCGTGGGGGCTTTGCCGCAGGCCCGCTGCCGCCACCGCACGGAAGTCCGTCAGCAGGGCGGCGGCACCGGCCTTGTCCTTTTCGTAGGCGGCCAGCAGGCAGGCTGCGGCATAGCTGTCACGGTCAGCAGCGGCCTTTGCCAGCTGCAGGGCCTTTTCCACCTGTGCGGTGCGGGCTTCGTCCTGTGCGGCGGCAAGCACCGTGCCAATGTGCCCATCGAACAGTTCGCTGTACAGCGCGGCCGTCTTTTTGTCCACCCCCTGTGCGGCGCAGTAGCGGGCGCACTGCTCCGGCGAGACAGGAGCCACTGCAAAGCTGACGCAGCGGCTGCGGATGGTGGGCAGCACGCCTGCCAGCGAATCCGCCGTAAGCAGGAACAGCACCCCCTCCGGCGGCTCTTCCATCACCTTCAGCAGGGCATTGGCGGATTCCTCGTTCATCTTTTCCACGTGGTAGAGCAGCACGGCACGGCCCTCGGCCGAAAGGCTGGTGTTGAAGATCTCGCTGCGCATAGCCTTGACCTGACTGACCAGATATTTTCCGCCTGCGCCCATACCGGCAACGCTGATCGCTTCACGCACGATGCCGGTCTCCACATGGCCGCTGTCGCGGTCGCCGGGCTTACCCACAGCACGGCAGCATTCGCCCCGCAGAAGGGCCTCAGCGGGCGCTCCGCCTGCAGGGTAAAGATAATCTGCCGCAATGCAGCGGGCCGCAAAACCGGCTCCAAGGCCCTCTTCACCCACCAGCAGCACGCTGTGGGTCAGGCGGCGGGCTGCCAGCATCAGCTGCACGCTGCTTTTCAGTTCTGCATTGCCCTCCATGCGGTCCAGCATCATGATGTTTCTCCTTACCTTCTGTTTCTCCGCTTCCACTGCTCACGGCGTACCCACGCGCGGACGGAACGATAGGCCATCGGGCCAAAGAACAGCCAGACGTTCGCCATGCTGAGCAGCAGGCTCAGCTTTTGCGGCAGCGGCGCGCCCAGAAAGCTGAGCACCCACAGTGCTGCCGCAAAAAAGCCAAAATATTTTACCCGGATGGGGATGACAAAGAACAGCAGCACCTGTACCTCCGGGTACAGCATGGCAAAGGCCAGCAGCAGCGAAAGCGACAGGCAGTAGGTGCTGCCGGTCACGCCGGTGAGCAGACAGGCCAGCACGGTGCCCAGTATCCCGGAGAGCAGATACACCGTATAGCGGAAATCGCCCCACTCCTGTTCCAGCGCTGTGCCGATGAACCATGTGAAATAGATGCCCAGCACCGCGCTGAGGATGCTGCCGCCGTAAGAGGGGATGAACGCAAAGGTGATGATGCGCCAGATCTGGCCGCGCAGCAGAAAATAGCGGCTGAGTGCCAGCCAGACACTGACGGTCTGGTTGACAAACAGCTCGATGGCCAGCACAAGGATCTGCCCGCCCACCAGAATGTTGGTCAGATTCGGGATGCCGAAGCGGCCGTATTTGCGCTCCAGCTGGTTGAGCCAATTGTTCATATAGGGTGCCTCCAACGCATTGTATTCCGATATCGGTGAGTTTTGCCGCATTTTTCTGCTGTTATTGTACCATGATTGGCCGGGGCATTCAAGGCAATGCCACAGTGTGGAAAACTGCCGTATCTTCCGCCCAAAAATACAGCTGTCAAGCGGATTTTGCGGCACAAAAGCACAACCGGAAAGTGTATGGAGTTTCCTGTCTGGAATGAACTTTTCACTTTTTCCACCGGGTTTTCCACCGTTTTTGTGAAGAAAAGGGCAAGTTTTCCATGAGGTTTTCCACTTTTTCCACCGGGTTTTCCACAACAAAAGGGCATCAGCCCTATACACACCGTAATTCAGGCCGCAGCTTTCTGGTAAGTTTTGGGCAAAAATGCGGGCATTCTGCCTTTTATAAAAAGAAAGTCGAAGGATTTTCTTTGCATTCTACAAACCGTTTCCGGGCGGTGATTTATTTTTCTCCAATCTGGAATGAACCGGCCACAAGTTTTCAACACCGGGCCGCTGCCGTTTTTCCGTGTGGAAAAGGCGGGGAAACATGCAGTTTTCCACACCGGAAAAAGCTGCTGCTCGCGGGCGCGCCGGGAGCAAACTCCCCCAGTCTCGCTGCGCTCGACAGATTCCCCTTTTTGTCGCTGCGCGACATCTTCCCCCGGCCGGGGGAAGTCGTCCTCTGGGATGGGGCCTTTGGCAGTACGGAAAAGTTTCCGGCTAAAGTGCAAAGCTTGCGGCACGCCAGAGGCTCCCTCTTTGAGG
>ENA-OQKV01000501-OQKV01000501.1-human-gut-metagenome-genome-assembly--contig:-NODE-501-length-14487-cov-2.922911_pt1 | contig 14487 bp, 13 predicted proteins | sample MGYA00242655_ERZ504811 | MGnify/ENA primary metagenome ERZ504811 (study PRJEB26092, sample SAMD00036406) | human gut metagenome | host: Homo sapiens | study: EMG produced TPA metagenomics assembly of...
GGTGTCGTCCACGAAGATGTGGCAGATGCCGGTGCCGGTCTGGATGCAGGGGACTTTCGCGTTCTCGACGCAGGCACGGATGAGTCCGGCCCCGCCGCGTGGGATGAGCAGGTCCACATAGCCGACGGCGGTCATCAGGGCGTTGGCCGAGGCATGGGTGGTGTCCTCGATGAGGCAGACTGCTGTTTCAGGCAGACCGGTTGCCCGCAGACCCTGCCGCAAGGTGGTCACGATGGCGTTGGCCGAGCGCCACGCCTCTTTGCCGCAGCGGAGGATGCAGGCATTGCCGCTCTTGATGGCGAGGGCGGCAGCGTCGCTGGTGACGTTAGGGCGACTCTCGTAGATGATGGCGATGACGCCCATCGGCACGGCAGTCTTCTCGATGACGAGGCCGTTGGGACGCTCGATGCGGCTCAGCACCCGGCCCACCGGGTCGGGCAGGGCGGCAACGTCCCGGATGCCCTTGGCCATGGCCTCGATGCGCTGGGGCGTCAGGGCGAGGCGGTCCAGCATGACGTCGCTGATGCGGCCCTTGGCGGCGGCCATGTCCTCGGCGTTGGCGGCGAGGATGGCGTCCATGGATTCCGGTGCGCAGAGGGCATCAGCCATCCCGAGAAGGGCAGAATCACGGCTGCCGCTGTCCGAAAGGGCAACGGCAGTCTTGGCCCCGCGGGCGGCTTCCAGAATTTCCTGTGTGGTCATGTTATGCCTCCTGTCTGTGGGCCGCAAAGCGGGTGCCTGCGGCACGGCCCTCGGCGATGTCATAGAGCAGCTCGGGGTGGGCGCCGTTCGCGATGACCATGTCAGCTCCGCTGGAGGTCACCATCCGGGCGGCCCGGAGTTTGGTGGACATTCCGCCGGTACCCAGCGCCGAACCGGCTCCGTCGGCCAGCGCCATCACCTCGGGCGTGATGTCCTCCACCAGCGGGATGAGCTTTGCGTCCGGGTGGGTGTGGGGGTTGGCAGTGTAGAGGCCGTCGATGTCGCTCAGCAGCACCAGCAGATCGGCCTTGATGCAGCAGGTGACGATGGCGGCGAGGGTGTCATTGTCGCCGATGGAGGTGATCTCGTCGGTGGCGACGGTGTCGTTCTCGTTGATGATGGGCAGTGCGCCCAGTTCCAGCAGACGGGTGAGGGTGTTCTGGATGTTCTCGCGGCGGCTGGCGTGCTCGATGTCCACGCCGGTGAGCAAGATCTGCGCCACCGTGTGGTCGTAGGCGCTGAACAGCCGGTCGTAGGTGTACATCAGCTCACACTGACCCACGGCGGCACAAGCCTGCTTGGAGGACATATCGGTAGGGCGGGCGGAAAGCGACAACTTGCCCACGCCCATGCCGATGGCACCCGACGACACGAGGATGACCTCATGTCCGGCGTTCTTCAAATCGCTGAGCACTTTCACCAGCTCTTCGGTGTGGCGGATGTTCAGCCGCCCGGTGGAGTGGGCCAGTGTGGAGGTGCCGACTTTGACTACGATGCGCATAGATCAACCCTTTCCCATCTCTTTGGTCTTGTTGTAGGAGGCGATGACAGCGTCCATCACCGCGCCCCGCAGGCCCTTTTCTTCCAGCACCCGCACGCCCTGGATGGTGCTGCCGCCGGGGCTGCACACGGCGTCCTTGAGTGCGCCGGGGTGCTGGCCGCTCTCAAGCACCAGCTTCGCACTGCCCAGGACCATCTGGGCGGCGTACTCCTGCGCCTTGGCACGGGGCAGGCCGCAGGCCACGCCGCCGTCGGCCAGTGCTTCGATGAACTGGTACACCCAGGCCGGGCCGCAGCCGGACACGCAACTGGCCGCGTCGATGAGGCCCTCCGGCACAGCATCCAGCCGCCCGGCGGGGGCCATCAATTTCAGGAACTCGGCCTCTTCCTCGGCGGTGACGTTGGAGCTGCAGTACTGTATCATACCGGCCCCCACCGAAGCGGGCGTGTTGGGCATGATGCGGATGACGGGGCAGTCGCCGCCCGCCATCTCCTGAATGCGGGCGATGGACAGGCCCGCCGCCATGCTGCACAGCACGAAGCGGCTGGGCCGTTCGGCCAGCGTGAAGCGGAGCGGTGCCAGCAGCTCCTCCATCATCTGGGGCTTGACGGCTAAGAAGATGAGGTCGCAGCGGCCTGCCACCTCGTCGTTGATGGTGGTGTTGCAGCCCAACTCAGCGGCCAGAGCCTCTGCCTTGGCGGCGGTGCGGTTGGCGAGCCAGACGTTCTGCGGGTCTGCCGCCTTGCAGACGGCCCGGGCGATGGCTCCGCCCATGTTGCCGCAGCCTAAGAAACCGATGGTATTCAGCATAAGAAAACCCTCTTTCCCAATCAAAAGAACAGGGGAGATGCCTCCTCTGTGTCTCCATTGTAAGCAGGGCCGGGGGAGAAATCAAGAGGAGAGCCGGAAAATGTCAAAGCTTTTCGGAAAGCTCCTGATAGACGCGCTGCGCCATCTGGATGATCTCCCGGACGACCGGGTGTACCGAGACTTGGCTGCGGGTGATAGCCGCGAAGCTCCATTGCAGGTTCTGCGGGTCGTCCAGGGAGAGGTAGCGGAGGTTGCGGGTGGCGTCGGATGTGGTGGGCATGGAGGGCGCAATGCCGATGCCGATGTTCTGCGCCACGGCGGTGTAGACCGAATGCAGCGTGCTGACTTCTAGAACGATGCGGGGCTGGATATGGCACTGCTGGAACAGCTGACGGGTGTACTGCCCGGTCATGAGCTTGGGAGGGACGGCCACAAAGGGGTACCGGCTCCAGGCTCCGTGGGAGACATACGGATAACGCGACTGCGCGGAAGGAATGGCCTCCCGGAGCAGCGGATGCTCCTCCGGCACGACCAGGACCATCTCTTCCCGGGCGATGGAAACATAGTCGAGGTAGGGCCGCTGGCTGTAGTTGCTGACGAAGATGACATCCAGCTCCTCGTTTTCCAGCAGCTCGTGCAGAGAGGTGCGGGTGTTTTGGGTGAGGATGAAATTCAAGTCAGGGTATCGCTGGACAAAGGCCGGGATGATATAATGAAGAAAAAACTCGGAGCGGCTGTGGGAGATGCCGATGCGGATGACGCCTTTATCGTGCTGGCGCAGTAGCCGGATACGGTCGTCCAGCTCCCGGTTCAGCGCAAGGATCTGCTCGGATTTCTGGACGCAGCAGCGCCCGGCCTCGGTGAGAACCATCTTTTTGCCCACCCGGTCAAACAGCGGTGTGCCGTACTCAGCCTCGATTTTTTTCAGGAACTTGGTCAGTGTAGGCTGAGAAAGATAAAGCCGGGCCGCCGCCTTGGAAAGGCTTTCCTGCCGTGCGATCTCGACCAGATATTCAAAATCTTTGGTGTCCATTTCAACAGTCTCCTTTTGAAAATTATTATATATTACTCTTGGCTATGAAACAATAAAAACAATGAATTTGATTTATTCTATAGCAAATTGTATAATTGTTTCACAAACAACAGCAAAAATGTTGTGAAAAGGAGACGAGAGTATGGACTTGGAAAAGTACAAAAAAAGCTACCAGGAAATCGAGAAACTTCAGCAGACCAAGAATCTGGACTATTACCGCCACCCCGCGCGGTACTACGTCAAACCGTTCAAAATCGTGGGAAATCTCTATTACATTGGTGACCAGAAGGTCTGCTCCCACCTTATCGACACGGGAGACGGCCTCATCGTGTTCGACAGTGGCTTTCAGCACAGCATCCACCTGATGGTGCAGGCCATCTGGGAGCTGGGATTTGATCCGGCGGACATCAAGTATCTGATACACTCCCACGAGCATTTCGACCACATCGGTGCGGCAAACGAATTCAAGGACCTGTACGGCTGCAAGCTGGTCATAAGCAAAGCGGGAGCGGACATTATGCGGGACCGCCCGGAGCTGGTCTATTTGAAAGCCTGCCCCAACCCCTACGCTTCGCTCTTCACGCCCGATATTGAGCTGGAAGACGGCGACGAAATCACACTGGGCAATACCACCATCAAGTGTCTGCGGACCCCGGGCCATTCTCCCGGCGTGATGAGCTTCTTCTTCGATGCCGTGGATGGGGACAAGAAGTACCATGTCGGCTACTTTGGCGGCGTAGGCTTCAACACCCTGTACAAAGACAAACTGAAAGAGGACGGCCTGCCCCTTTCCACCCGCGAAGAGTTCTTGCACTCGCTGCAGCGGGTGCGTGACATTCCGGTTGATATTACGCTGGGCAATCACCCCCGTCAGAATGAGACGCTCAAAAAGCGGGAAGCGATGCTGGCAAACCCGGGTGTGAACCCCTTCATCGACCCCACGGAGTGGCAGCGCTTTGCGGATACGCTGACCGAAGAGTTCAAAGCCTTTATGGCAATGGGAAATTAAAAAGGAGGAGACATTATAGACGACGCAAATGATCCTGATGGTCGTAATTCTGCTGGCCGTCACCTATATGTTCTTCAGCCCCAGATTCCCGAACGCAGTCGTCGCTACTATCGGCGCTGTGGCGGTGGGGCTTATTGGCACGGTGCAGTTCAAATCCATCTTTACATATTACGCAGGCACCTCTATCGTCCTGATGGTCGGCATGATGATTGTGGGCGGCGGTATGTTCCACACCGGCTTTGCAGGCTGGATGGGAAACTCCATCGTCAAGCTGACCGGCAAAGGAGAGCGCAGCCTCCAGATCATTGCCATCCTCGCCGGCGGCATCATGTCCTCGGTGTGCAGCGGCTCGGCCTCGCTGATGATTTTGTATCCCATCCTTTCCTCCATCTGTCTGGCTTCCGATATTTCCATCAGCCGCGTACTGCTGCCGCTCTTCTCCGGCATCGGCTTCGGCTCCTTCATGACGCTGGCAGGCTCCGGTATGTGTTCAACTACGGCGGCGATTCTGGTGGAAAGCGGCTACCAGAGCTGGAACTTCTTTGACCCGACTACAGTCGGTCTGCCCAAGGCTATTATTTATTTCGTTCTGCTGCTGCTCTTCATGAATAAGCTCCTGCCCGATACTTTTGTCAAGCCGGATGCCGTTGAAGCAGCCAAGGCCAGTGATCTGCCAGATAAATTAACTGGAAAGATGATCGTCTCCGGCGTCATTCTGGTCGCTACTGTGGTGGGCATGGTAGTCAATTCTCCGGCTTGTCCCATGTACATCTGCGCTGCCATTGGTGGTCTGGCCTCTGTGCTGACGGGCTGCCTGAACCAGAAGCAGATGTTTGCCAATATCAACTGGAACACTGTGTTTATGATCGGCGGCATGACCGCTGTGGCAAAGGGCGTTGAGGCCAGTGGCCTAGGCGGTGTCATTGCGGACAGCATTCTGGGGCTGGTCGGAACCTCGACCTCTCCGTTCATCATTATGATGGTCCTGTTCCTCGTCACCGGTTTTATCACTCAGTTTATGTCCAACAACGCGGCTGTTGCCCTGATGACCCCTATCGGCATCGCCATTGCGCAGAGCATTGGCATCGAGCCGTATGGCTTTGTCATGGCCTGCCTCTTTGGCAGCGGCATCGGCTGCCTGACTCCGATGGCAACGCCTATTCTCTCTTTCGTTATGGACGGCGGCCACTATACCCCCAAAGATATTTTCAAGTGGGGTCTGCTGGAATGCCTGTGCACGGCCATTGCGGTGGCAATCTGTGTCCCGCTGCTCTGGATGTAACGGCATCTCTCCGAAAGCCTGCGTCTGCCTGCCCGGCGGAGCAGGCTTTTTTGCTGTCCGAATCTTAAGAAAACATAAAAAGTTCATGAAAAAGTCGAAAAAGGTGCTTGCACCTGTACGGGCGGATGAGGTATTATAATAGATAGAAGTCGGGAAACTCCGCACAGAACGGGGCAAACGCGAAAGGATGGGCATTCTCGTGGCACAGACGACAAAACGCGCGCTGGAAGCATCGCTCAAAAAGCTGCTGCTCCGCAAGCCGCTGAATAAGATAACGATAAACGACATTACCGAGGACTGCGGTGTGAACCGCATGACCTTTTACTACCATTTCAAGGATATTTACGATTTGGTGGACTGGATCCTGGTGGAGGATGCCACAGAGGCACTGGAAGGCCATCAGGACTTTGAGACGTGGAGCGACGCCTTCCGCGATATGCTGGAAAAGGTGCAGGCCAACCGGGTGCTGGTGCTGAATGTCTACCGCTCCATCAGCCGGGAACAGGTGGAGCAGTACCTCTATAAAATGCTGGACCCTCTGCTGCGGATGTTTATAGAGCGTGAAAACATCCCGGTGCAGGAAGAGGACAAGCAGTTCGTCATTGATTTTTATAAGTATGGCTTTGTGGGCATGGTGCTGGAATGGATACGCCGCGATATGAAGACCGAACCGGCCATCATGGCCGAACGGCTCAACACCATGATGCACGGGGATCTGAAGCGGGCGCTGCTGCGCTTCAGCACCGACGGCAGAGCATCAAAAATCGACGACTGATAAAAATTTGAACAAGCAGAGCAGGATGATAGAAAAACTATCACCCTGCTTTTGTTGTTTATAGAACCTTTGTCGGAAAAATGTTAAAGTATTGTCAAAACAAAGGGCCGGCAAAGACCCACATAAGGAGGCAGACTTTTATGAGTATCGCGTTGGAGCCGTTGAGCCATAAGGTACAGCGTGCCGCTGTCGGAACGATGGTGGATGTGGCACTGGCTCATGTCAGAAAAGACCGTCAGAAGGTGTTTGCCGAGATGGTGGACGTCGCAAAGCAGTTCTATGGCGACTCGTTCAGCGAGGAGACGTATGAGCACGCCCGCGCAGTGCTGACCGATGCGGACAGCAAGTGGTCAAAGCTCATCAACTGTGTGCTCGACCAGACCGCGCCCAACGTGGCACGCACCACGGCGCTCAACCTTGGCTATGAGGCGTTCTTCCGGGGGACAAAGACCATCCGCGAGAACCGCACAAAGTACCACTGCAATATCCCGTGGCTGATCCTGTTCGACCCCACTTCGGCTTGCAATATGCACTGCGTGGGATGCTGGGCGGGCGAGTACGGCCACAAAAACAACCTCAGCTTTGAGGATATGGACAAGATCATCACCGAGGGCAAGGAGCTGGGGGTCTATCTCTATATGCTCACCGGCGGCGAGCCTCTGGTGCGGAAGGCGGATATTCTCCGTCTGGCGAAAAAGCACAACGACGTGCAGTTTGCGATCTACACGAACTCGACCCTCATCGATGAGCCGCTCTGCGAAGAGGTCGTAAAACTGGGCAATATCGCCTTCATGCTCTCGATCGAGGGAACTCCCTCTACCAATGATGCCCGGCGGGGCGACGGCCACTATGCCGCTGTCATGAATGCGATGGACTTGCTCAAGGCCCACGGGATCCTTTTTGGCACCTCCATCTGCTATACCAGAGACAATCTCGAAGCCGTCACCAGCGACCACTTTATGCGGATGCTCTGCGACAAGGGTGCGCACTTCGGGTTCTACTTCCACTATATGCCGGTAGGCAACGAGGCTGCGCCGGAGCTGATGCCCACGCCTGCTCAGCGCAAGTACATGATCGAGCGCATCCGGTATCTTCGCTCCGAAAGAGCGATATTCCGTTTTATCCGATGGACTTCCAGAACGATGGCGAGTTTGTGGGCGGATGCATCGCAGGCGGACGCAACTATTTCCATATCAATTCGGCGGGCGATGCAGAGCCGTGCGTCTTCATCCACTACTCCAACGCCAACATCCACGACAGCAGCATCCTCGATATTCTCCGCAGCCCGCTCTTCATGGCCTACCACAACGGCCAGCCCTTCAATAAAAACCATCTGCGTCCCTGCCCGATGCTGGAGAACCCCGAGCTTCTGCGCCAGATGGTGCATGACACCGGTGCTCACAGCACCGACTTGCAGTCGCCCGAGAGCGTAGACCATCTCTGCGACAAATGCGGTGCGTATGCTGCCGACTGGCAGCCTGTGGCCGACGAGATCTGGTCGCACGTCACCCTCAGGGAGAGCCGGTACGAGAATTACAAGGATTGGGAACCGGCACATTCCACTGCTCACGCGAAATGACGTTATCGGTCTTTCAAACATAAAATTGCGCAGAAAAGCCCCCATCTTCACCGGCTGAGGCAGCCGGGAGGATGGGGGCTTTATCTTGTTATTTTATTCTTCGCCGGAATCAATGACGATCTCGGTTTCCGTTTCTTCATCTTCCACAGGTGCGGGAGCCGGGTCGCTGGGATCGCCGAACTCGTCGTGGTAGACGGTCATCTGGTCGAGCTGGCCGTTGCGGCGCAGGCCGTGGAAGACCAGCTTCTTGATGACGTCATAGATGACAGCGAACAGCGGCACACCCACGATCATGCCCACGAAGCCCCACAGACCGCCGAACAGCAGGATGGAGAAGAGCACCCAGAAGCTCGAAAGGCCGGTGGTGTTGCCCAGGATCTTCGGGCCGATGACATTGCCGTCCAGCTGCTGGAGCACCAGAACGAAGAGCACGAACCAGAGGGCCTTGATGGGGCTTTGGATGAGGATGAGCAGCGTTGCAGGCACGGCACCGATGAAGGGGCCGAAGAAGGGGATGACGTTGGTGACGCCGATGATGACCGACACCAGCAGTGCACTCGGGAACTTGAAGATGATGCAGGCGAAGTAGCAGAGCACACCAATGATGGCGGAGTCCATGATCTTGCCGTTGATGAAGCCGCCGAACATCTTGTCAGCGTAGAGGACTTCCTCCTGGATGAGCTGCGCCCAGTGGGGCTTGACGACGCTGTAGAGGATCATTTTGGCCTGTTTGGCGAACTTTTTGCGGCTGGCCAGCAGGTAAACAGCGACGATAAGGCCGATGAGCAGATTCTTGAACCAGGTCACCACACTCATGACGCCGACGCCCACACCGCTCAGGATGCCTTGTATATTCTGCAGCGAGGGGAGCAGGGTGGTGCGCAGAGTGGTCAGGTTGTCAGCAATGGCATCGTAGGCATTGTTGAAATAGCCCATCAGTGTCTCATTATCCAAGAAGACTTCCTGTGTGTTCACCCACCGCATGAACCGGGTGATGCTGGTCTGCGCGGTGTAGTAGAGGGAGGTGACGCTTGTGATGAGCTGCGGCACCACCATCATCACGAGGGCGTAGACCACCAGCACACCGAACAGCAGCGTCGCCGCAATGGCAAGCATATTGGCCATGCTGCGGAGCTTTTCGGGGAAGATGCGGTGCAAAAAGCCCTCAATGGTGTTGCACACCGGCTTGAGCAGATAGGCGATGACGGCACCGTAGATGAAGGGCATCAGGATGCCGGTCACCTTGGAGACCGCGTCGCCGAATCCGTCGAAGCGGTAGATGAAGAAGAAGAACAGGATGCTTAGACTTATCGCACCAAAGCCCGCGAGCATTCCGTAGATATAGGGCTTGATGTGCGGCTTTTTGTCCATCATGTGTGACTCCATTCCTGCCGCAGACGGCAGGAGCCGGTACGGCGATGTTTAGATTTTGTTGCTGCGGCGCCAGATGTGCAGCTTCTCGGCCTCTTTGATGAGCTCCTCGCGGAAGTCGGGGTGTGCCACATTGATGAGGGCTTCGGCCTTCTCCCAGGTGGTCAGACCCTTGAGGTTGACGCAGCCGTATTCAGTGCAGAGGTAATGCAGATTGGCGCGGGTATCGGTGATGATGCTGCCGTTTTCCAGCGTGGGACGGATGCGGCTCTCGAGCTGACCGGTCTTCTTATTAAAGAAGGTAGAGGACAGGCAGATGAAGCTCTTGCCGCCCTTGGAAAGGTATGCGCCCAGCACGAAGTCCAGCTGGCCGCCTGCACCGGAAATGTGCTTGACACCGGCGCTCTCCGCATTCGCCTGACCGAACAGGTCGATGTCCACCGCATTGTTGATGGAGATGAAGTTGTCCAGTGCGGAGATGCTGCGGATGTCGTTGGTGTAATCGACGGGAGCAGACATGCACTCGGGGTTGTTGTTGAGGTAGTCGTACATCTTCTGGGTGCCGGCACCGAAGGCGTAGACCTGACGGCCCTTGTCCAGCTGCTTGTGTGCGCCGGTGATCTTGCCGGCCTTGGCGATGTCCACGAAAGCGTCAACATACATCTCGGTGTGGACGCCCAGGTCCTTCAAATCGCTCTGGGCGATGAGGCTGCCGATGGCGTTGGGCATACCGCCGATGCCCAGCTGCAGGCAGGCACCGTTGGGGATCTGCGGCACGACGAGGTTTGCGACCTTCAGATCGACCTCGGAAGCGGGGCCGGCAGCGGCCATCTGGCCGATGGGCGGATTGTTGCCCTCCACGATGCCGGTGACCTGGGAGATATGGACACAGTTCTCCATACCGCCGAGGCAGCGGGGCATATTGGTGTTGACCTCCACGATGATCTTCTTGGCCTTCTCACAGACGGCGCCCAGATGGGAAGCGCTGGGGCCGAAGTTGAAGTAGCCGTGCTCGTCCATCGGAGTCACCTGGAAGACGGCGATGTCCAGCGGGTCGGGACTCTCGCGGTAGTAGCGGGGCAGCTCGGAATAACGGATGGGGGAGTAGAAGGAGAAGCCCTGTGCAATGGCCTTGCGCTCGATGCCGCCCATGTGCCAGCTGTTCCAGGTCATGTGGGCAGCGGGGTCGTCGATCTGGAAGATCTCAGGCACCCACATCAGGATGCCGCCGCGGAAATTGACGTTCTCCAGTTCGGGCAGGCGCTTGGCAAGGGCGGCGTCCACGGCCACGGGGGTGTTGACGCACCAGCCGTAATCCACCCAGTCGCCGCTCTTGACCAGAGAAGCAGCCTGCTCGGCAGTCATCTTTTTCTGGGCATACATTTCCATGAAATCCATTATAAACCATCCTCTCCTTTAAGAACATAAAAGAATTGTAAATTTATTATTCACAATTCTACGGGACAAAATCTTAGCCGGAAATTTACCGTTTCTTTCCAGTCCGGACACTGTCTTATCACACCCCGGCGGTATCCTTGGGGTCGGCAGGGCAGAAGCCTCCGGCAGCGGCACACCTGCACAGCTTAGTTATAACATTAACAAACATTATAATCAAGCCCTCTTCCACGAAAAAATGCCTCGCAGGACAATTTGACTAAATTTCTTAGGTATTTGTGGCGATTGTTTGGTACTGAGAAACCAAAATCTTTGCAAAAGGACTTGATAAAATTTTGACGATATGGTTTACTAAGGGTGTACCAAGATGATGCGCCCCAGTGCGACGTTGATTGACTAAAAATTAACGATATTGCGATGGCGATGAGGTCTGGTACTTGAAGCAGGAACTGAAAAGTGCTATCATGGCAACACCAAATGCGCTTTTCCAAAGCGCGCAAATAAAGGAGACCATACTGATGGCAACAGCAGTTTACCCCGGGTCCTTCGACCCGGTCACGAGAGGACATCTCGACATCATCAAGCGAGCTGCAAAGATAAACGACCGGCTCATTGTGGCAGTGCTCATCAACAGCGCAAAGAACCCTCTGTTTACCGTAGAAGAACGGGTGGCGCTGCTGCGGGAGTGCTGCAAGGACATCCCGAATGTGACGGTGGAGAGCTTCGACGGCCTGACCGTGGAGTTCGCCAAGAAGCGCCACGCTTCGGTGATGGTGCGGGGCCTGCGGGCGGTGACGGATTTCGAAAACGAGATACAGCTCGCCCAGACGAACCACGCACTGATGCCCGGCATCGAGACGATGTTCCTTGCCACCAGCATCAAGTGGAGCTACCTTTCCTCCACCATCGTCAAGGAGGCTGCCCGCTACGGCAGCAACATCTCCAAGTTCGTGACGCCCAACGTAGAGGATGCCATCCACGCCAAAGTGGAGCAGCTCCGGGCGGAAGGAAAGATGTTCTGATACCTTTTATAATGCAGAAAGGCCCTCGGGCTTTTTGATAAATAGTTTTACGAAACCCCGAAACAGATAAATTCAGGAGGCTATTAACATGAAGAAAATCGTTATCGCATCTGCTTGCCGTACCGCTATTGGTAAGTTTGGCGGCACCCTGGCAAACGTCCCTGCTGCAGAGCTGGGCTCCATCGTCATCAAGGAGGCCCTGAACCGTGCTAACGTGAACCCGAGCAGGTCGATCATGTCTACATGGGCTGCGTCATCCAGGCTGGTCTGGGCCAGAACGTCGCTCGTCAGGCTTCCCTGAAGGCCGGCCTGCCCGTCGAGACTCCTGCTGTCACCGTCAACGTGGTCTGCGGCTCCGGTCTGAACTGCGTGAACATGGCTGCTCAGATGATCGAGGCTGGCGATGCTGATATCGTGGTCGCAGGCGGCATGGAGAACATGGATATGGCTCCCTTCGCACTGCAGAAGGCTCGTTACGGCTACCGCATGGGCGCTCCCATGGGCAAGAGCGAGATCGTGGATACCATGGTCAACGATGCTCTGTGGGATGCCTGCGGCTTCAACAAGCACATGGGCATGACCGCTGAGAACGTCTGCACCAACGAGACCTATCAGAAGAAGTACGGCTACAGCCCCATCACCCGTGAGATGCTGGACGAGTTCTCATACAACAGCCAGCTGAAGGCTGACAAGGCCATCAAGGACGGCGCTTTCAAGGACGAGATCGTTCCCGTTGTGATCAAGGGCAAGAAGGGCGACACCGTGTTCGATACTGATGAAGGCCCCCGTCTGAGCGCTCCTGAAGTGCTGGCAAAGCTGAAGCCCGCTTTCACCAAGGACGGCATCGTGACCGCCGGCAACTCTTCCGCCATCAATGACGGCGCTGCTGCTCTGGTCATCATGAGCGAGGAGAAGGCTAAGGAGCTGGGCGTGAAGCCTCTGGCTACCTGGGTCGCAGGTGCTTTGGCTGGCGTTGAGCCCGAAGTCATGGGCCTGGGCCCCATCGCCGCTACCAAGAAGGTCATGGCAAAGACCGGCCTGACTGTTGCTGACATGGATCTGATCGAGGCCAACGAGGCATTTGCTGCTCAGTCTGTGGCTGTCAGCCAGGCTCTGAACTTTGATATGAGCAAGGTGAACGTCAACGGCGGCGCAATTGCTCTGGGCCACCCGGTCGGCGCTTCCGGCGCTCGTATCCTGGTCACCCTGCTGTATGCTATGAAGCATCGCGGTGCACACAAGGGCCTGGCTACCCTGTGCATCGGCGGCGGCATGGGCTGCGCTACCATCGTTGAGATGGACTAAGCTCCACCTCTTGGAATCCTGACTGAATGACAGACCCGGACGGGGAAGGAAACCGGAGAGCCTTTCCTCCGTCCGGGGGCTGTTTGTGATAATTGATAAGATTTGAATAGGAGGTTTTCACAATGGCATTTGTAAAAACCGAGGTGCAGGGTGCAGTTGAGATCATTACCATCGACCGCCCCAAGGCACTGAATGCCCTGAATCCCGAAGTTCTGGCAGACCTGAAGGCAGCTTTTGAGGCTGTGGATCAGGAGAATGTCCGCTGCATCGTTCTGACCGGCGAAGGCGACAAGAGCTTCGTGGCAGGTGCAGATATCGGTTCCATGAGCACCATGACCAAGGCAGAGGGTGAGGCCTTCGGCAAGCTGGGCAATGATGTGTTCCTGATGATTGAGAGCTTCCCCATCCCCGTTATTGCAGCCGTGAACGGCTTTGCACTGGGCGGCGGCAACGAGCTGGCTATGAGCTGCGACATCCGCATCTGCTCTGACAACGCTGTGTTCGGCCAGCCGGAAGTGGGTCTGGGCATCACCCCGGGCTTCGGCGGCACCCAGCGTCTGGCACGTCTGGTCGGCATGGGTATGGCAAAGCAGCTGGTCTACTCTGCACTGAACATCAAGGCGGACGAGGCTCTGCGCATTGGTCTGGTGAACGCTGTGTATCCTCAGGCTGAACTGATGGAGAACGTGCTGAAGCTGGCCGGCAAGATCGCAAAGAATGCACCCATCGCTGTACGCAACTGCAAGAAGGCAATCAACGGCGGCATCAGCCTGCCCATCGAGAAGGCTGTTGAGGTCGAGGAAAAGCTGTTCGGCAGCTGCTTCGAGACCCACGACCAGGTCGAGGGCATGGGCTGCTTCCTGAGCCGCGAGAAACCGAAACCGAAGCCGGTTTTCATGAATAACTAAATTCAACTACAATTTTGTAGGGGGCGGCGTCCCCGACGCCCCGCGGGCGGATGCGAGCACCCGCCCCTACAGCCCCGCAACAACATAATTTGGAGGTACTTACTATGAAGGTAGGCGTTATTGGCGCTGGCACTATGGGCCAGGGCATTGCAAAGGCATTTGCACAGGTTGAGGGCTACACTGTCGCTCTGTGCGACATCAAGCAGGAGTGGGCCGATGGCGGCAAGAACAAGATCGCTGCCGGTTATGCCAAGCTCGTTGCCAAGGGCAAGCTGGATCAGGCTGAGGTTGACCGCCGCATGGCTGCCATCACCGCCGGTCTGAAGGAGGATCTGTGCGCTGACTGCGACCTGGTCGTTGAGGCTGCTTTCGAGGATATGAAGGTCAAGCAGACCACCTTTGGCGAGCTGGACAAGATCTGCAAGCCCGAGTGCGTTTTCGCTTCCAACACTTCCTCTCTGTCCATCACCGAGATCGGCAAGGGTCTGAGCCGTCCTCTGGTCGGCATGCACTTC
>ENA-OQKV01000503-OQKV01000503.1-human-gut-metagenome-genome-assembly--contig:-NODE-503-length-14438-cov-3.691985_pt1 | contig 14438 bp, 11 predicted proteins | sample MGYA00242655_ERZ504811 | MGnify/ENA primary metagenome ERZ504811 (study PRJEB26092, sample SAMD00036406) | human gut metagenome | host: Homo sapiens | study: EMG produced TPA metagenomics assembly of...
GTATTAAAGGTTTTGATATACTTATAATATTGAAAATTTTGGAATTCTCGTATGACTTACATATGATAAAACATCGAGGGAGCATTAATATTACTATAGTTTATAGGAGAAAGTATGAATAAGATTTTTAAAGTGGTTTGGAGCAAATCAAAAAACTGCTACGTAGTAGTATCTGAGTTCGCTAAGAATAATAGTGGCAAAAAGAAAATTGTTGTAGCAGCAATTTTGGCTGCATTAGCAATGACTAATGCTAGCATCTCTATGGCGGCAAATACTTTGCCTACAAATATGCATGCAACAGCAGTAGGCTTGGGGGCTGGTGCTTCTGTTACTGGTGATAAAGCTGTAGGTTTCGGTCAAAATGTAGCAGCTGCAGGTGGATATTCTATTGCAATAGGGGCTAATTCTAGTACCAGTGTTAACAGTCCACAAGGAATCGCTATTGGTGGTGGTAATACTGCTAATGAAGGTGCAAGAGTAATTGGGGAGCAAGCAATTGCCATTGGGGGAAATACAATAGCTCAAGGTAACTCTTCTATTGTTATTGGTGGCGATGATGTAGTTAAAGCCGATGGTGTAAAAGTTATTTACACTACGAATAATGGTGAGAATAAAACTGGGGATTTGCGTAGTGCGGTTCAAAGCTTAACAGGATTTGATATGAGAAACCCACTATATACATCGGCAACGGCTGGTGAATCTGGTATCACATTAGGCATGAAAGGTCAGTCAGGCAATGTGGGCATTGCCATTGGTACAGGTGCAAATGCGAAGGATCGTTTATCAGGAACTTCTAGTGGGGCTTCTGGTCAAGCCAATAATGATGTAACAAATGCTATTGCTATTGGCACAGGGGCTAGGGCAAATCGTGATAATGCTATTGCCATCGGTGGTGGTTCTAACACTGATGTAGGCGGTACAAAACAATCTAGCTATACTTTGCCAAATAACGTTGTTGCTTCCTGGGCTGGTGGTGATAAAACATTGCCAGGTGACGTTGTATCTTTTGGTTCTAAAGGGTATGAACGTCAGTTGAAACATGTGGCTCCTGGTGAAGTAAGTGCTACTTCCACAGATGCAATTAATGGCTCTCAACTTAGCGCTATTGTAGACCAAATCGCTTATAAATATATATCTATAAAATCTTCTGATGTTGCTAATAAAGATAATACTGGTGCTACGGCCGATAATTCTATTGCTATTGGCCCAAATGCCGCAACAGACGCATCTGCAAGTCGTTCTGTGGCTGTTGGTGATGGCGCCAGAGGTAAAGTAGTAGATGGTGTAGCTGTTGGCTCAAAATCTATAGCTGATATTGCTTCAGGTGTAGCGGGCTATAATGTTAATACTAGTCGTACAGATATATATGCTGGTTTAAGTGGTGCTGCCCTAACGTCTAAATTAGGTGGTGTTGCTGTTGGTACGACAAACCAAACACGTCAAATTAACTATGTTGCTGCAGGTACTGCTGATACAGATGCAGTAAACGTGGCACAGTTAAAGAGTGTTAATCTAGCTTTTACAGGTGATACTGGTACAGGCGATGTGAACCTTGCTAATAGTAAATTGGCTGTAAATGGTGATAATACATACATTAGCACTACAGCTAATGGTAAGAAAATTACAGTTTCTGGTAAAAAGCAAGACATTACTGTAGCAAATGGTAGCGCTACAGCCTCGGCAGGTATGGCGGATTCTGCTAACGTAGCTAATGCGATTAATCAAGCAATTGATCAAAATAAATATGGTTGGAATCTTTCTGCTAATGGTGAAGCTACACCAGTAGCAGTTGAAAAAGGTAATACAGTAGATTTTTCTGGTGACGATAATGTTGCGGTTGCTAGAAATGATAAGAAAATCTCTGTAGCTTTGAAAAAAGATCTTTCTAAATTAAACAGTGCTTCTTTCAATAATGCTAGCGGTAATGAAACTGTAAAAATTGATGGTGATAAAGGTATTAATGCTGGCAATTTGAAAGTTGCCAATGTAGCAGATGGTGTTGCTGATAAAGATGCTGTCAATGTATCCCAATTGAAAAAAGTTGACGATAAAGCTGAAGCTAACAAAACTGCTATTGATACAAATAAAACTGCAATTGCTAAAAATGCAGGCGATATTGCAACAAACAAAACAGATATTGCTACCAATAAGGACAGTATTGCTGCGAATACGCAAAAAATTGCTGACAATAAAACTACAATAGATAAAAATACTGGTGAAATTGCTACAAATAAAGGGGATATTGCTTCTAATAAAGCTAATATTGCTCAAAATACTGCTGCTATTGCCCGTAAGATTTCTTTAGGTGGTAACTCTGGTTCTACCGATGAAAAATCCTTGAACACAGGTGATGTGAAATTCAATGTGAAAGGTGAAAATGGTCTTACTACGGTTGCTAATGGCGACGATGTGACTGTTAAACTCGATGATGCAACTAAAGGCAAAATTGATAATGCTGCAAATCAAGACTTGAGCAACTTGACAGATGCTGGTAAACAACAAGTTAAAGATATATCTGCATGGAAGGTAACAGCTGCAGGAGGTACTGTTGAAAAAGTACAAGGTAGTGATACCGTAAAATTCCAAGCTGGTGATAATCTTGTAGTTAACCAAGATAGAACTACTTTCACATATGGCTTGGCTAAAGACTTAAAAGGCCTAAACAGTGTTATTGTAGGTGATGAAAACGGTGTATCTACTAAAATCACTCCTGCAGGTACAACTGTGAAAGATGCAGCTGGCAACTCTACTACAATTAATGGGGGTGGTATGACTATTACTCCTGCAGATACAGCAGCTAGCCCTGTATCACTTACTGTAGACGGCTTAAATAATGGTGGCAACAAAATTCATGGAGTAGCGCCTGGCACAGCTGATACTGATGCAGTAAATGTTAGCCAATTGAAAGCATCTAATGCTGGTTTACAAGAAGCTGTTAACCGTGTTGGTACTGAAACACAACGTGTTGGTGCTCATGCAGCAGCTATGGCAGCGTTGAAACCAATTCAATATGATCCATTGGAACCAACACAAATTATGGCTGGTATTGGTAACTACCGTGGTGAAACTGCGGGTGCCATCGGTATTGCTCACTACCGAACTGAAGATACTATGTTCAACGTAGGTGTTTCACTTGGTACTAGCCATAACATGGTAAATGCAGGTGTAACGCATAAATTTGGTGGTAGTCGTGAAAGAAAAGACGCTATTCCAGAACGCTATAAGGCGGGGCCTATTAGCTCTGTTTATGTAATGCAAGATGAAGTATCTAGTCTCAAAAAAGAAATAGTAATCAAAAAACGGTTATTGCTAATCAAGCAGCGCGTCTAAATACATTAGAAGCTGAAAATGAACGTCAACGTCAAGAATTGGCTGAAACTAAACAAGGCTTAGATGACTTGCGTGCCGTAGTAAATCAATTATTAGCTTCTAAAGGTTAAGAGTTGAGAACTAATTTTGATAATAGTCTAAGATAGTTATTTCTCTGTAAAACTAAAGAACCTCTTATACATTGTTGTACTTGATAGGGTATATACATTTCGTATAAGAGGTTCTTTTGCTATTTTGATATGTATTCTTATTTAAAATGCATAACATATGAATGACTTCTCATATGTTGTGTGATATAATACAGTGGAAATAAGAGGTAAAGTGATACCTCTATTATGTATGATCTTGCATGAATAGGAGATAGGATGTTAGACCGTATACAACGATGGCTTTCAATAGACACCATGTTGCCTGTTGCAGAACGATTAGGAGCTGTAGGAACTACAAAGCAGCTATATGGTAATTATTTAAAAATAGCTTGGCCAGCTACATTACAAGGCTTGATGTTACAATTTATGACTGCCATTGATTTGGCGATGGTTGGTGCCTTAGGTGCGTCAGCTCTTGCTTCGGTAGGCATTATGGGTCAACCTGAGATGGTAATGCTCATCTTTTGTCGAGCCTTATCCATTGCTGTGACAGCAATTATAGCTCGTCGTCATGGTGAAGGCGATGTAGATGGTATGAATGCCGTACTCAAGCAATCTATTTTATTGAATTTTTTAATTTATGTACCGTTATTATTGATATGTTTCTTGAACTTAGAGCATATTCTACGTTTTACGGGTGCTGAAGATGGCTATATTGAACAGCCGTTTGGTATGGTCGTTTCATAGTTATTAGCTTAATATTTCAGTCCTTTAGCCAAATCGTAGGGGCTGCACTCATTGGATATGGTAACACTAAAGTTATTTTTAAATCTAATGTAGTAGGGAATATTTTGAATACGATAATGAATTTCTTCTTGATTTATGGTATTGGTTTCTTCCCTGAACTTGGCGTTATGGGGGCAGGTGTATCCACTATGATCAGTAGTGCTATTATTGCATTATTGTTGTTGCGTACGATTTCACAACATACTTCTACTGGATTAACATTGCGCCATCCGTCGAAATGGACTTTTGAAAGGCCCGTATTACATACAATGTTTCATGTCGGTGGCAGTTCTTTAGGAGAACAGTTCTTTGAGCGATTCGGTATGTATACATACACTATGATTGTTGCTTCCTTAGGTGCGGTACCTTTAGCAGCACATTACGTATGTATGAATTTAATGGATATATTTTACTATTTTGCGATGGGTCTTGGATTTGCAGGTGCATCTCATACTGGGCAAAGTCTGGGACACAAACGACCAGATATTGCACGTACTTATGGTAAAATTGGTGCTCGTATTGGTTTAGTCGTGGGCCTTGTAAGTGCATTAATCTTTATTGGTCCTGGTGATTTTTTAGTACAGTTATATACTCGTGAAAGTGATGTTGTCACACTTTCAGCCACTTTGATGGGCATTATGGCTATCGCTGCATTCCCTCAAGCATTACAGCAAGTGTATTCCGGTGTGTTGAAAGGGGCAGGAGATACATATTACATCATGAAATATTCTCTTGTAAGCGTAGCAATCATTCGTCCTATTATTACTTATTTATTGTGCATTACACTAGGTTTAGGACTTTTTGGGGCATGGTTATCTTTGTGCTTCGATCAGTCTCTAAGATTATGTTGTTCTTATTTGAGATTTATTCGAGGAACATGGCAACATAAGGTTGTTTAATGAGATGTAAATTCTTTTTCACATTGAAAGTTTTAGAAGGATTCATGAAAAAGAAGTGAATAAACTCTTGTCTATTAAAAATTTTTGATGTACAATACGTAATGTGAAAAAAATGACACATTGGGGAATGTGTTATCTGACCAGAAACTTCTGATTTCACGTATATATGTAAGGGATATACATATGAAATGATAAAAGCTTCCTTAGTGCATAAGGGAGCTTTTATTCGTTCAATTATAGTTAGATCTATTAGTATATATAATAATGATTTTGATGAACTTATAAGACCAGTAATTTTATTATTGTTAGAGAATCTTAAAAAAGATAAATAGTATTATAATTACGGGAATGTAATATGTGTAGAGAATCGACAGTAATTAGGCAATAGAGAGGGTTTAAATATTTATATTTATAATATTTATCGATAGATATAACTAAAAATTCATCAAATATTCATGAAGAATGTTGAATTATATTGAAAAAATGTGTAAAATATAAGCATATTATTACCAAAGCCTAAGTATTATAAGGGCTGTTTTTGGAGGGAATTATAATGAATAAAAAATTATTAGCTTTATTGGCAGTTGCTGCTGTAGGTGTGTCCGTAGCAGGTGCAACTCCTCAAACTCAATTCAATAAAGGTGAGTTTCAAGTTGATCTTGGTGCGTCTGATTCTAAAGCAAAAACTAAAGCTTGGACTTCTGATGCAAAATGGAACTTTGATGGTGGTGTAACATACGCTTTCACAGATAAAACAGCGTTGCAATACCAATACCATGGTTTGAACGATAAATATAACGGTATGAGCTATAGTGACAGAATGCAAGAAGTTAATTTGGTTCAATCCTTGAACAAAAATTTCGCAGTATATGGCGGTTATGCTCACATTTCTGGTGATGCATTCCCTAAAGCAAATAATATTGCTCAATTAGGTGTAATTGGTAAAGCTAACCTTGGCTCCAAAGTAGACGTTTATGGTAAAGCGGGTGTAGGGACTAAGAGAACTACTACTTGGGAAGCAGGTTTAGGTTATAAAGTTAACCAAGACTGGGATATTAATGCAGGGTATCGTTATATCAATACTAAACGTGATGATAAGTCCAATATTTCCTTCCAAGGTCCAGTAGTTGGATTATCTTACCGTTTTGGCGGTCACAAATCCGTAGCTCCTGTATACACTCCAGCGCCAGCTCCTGTATACACTCCGGCTCCAGCTCCTACTGTAGAAGCGCCTGCATATAAAACTCCTAAATTGGATTACTATGTACAATCTATCTACTTTGACTCCGACCAAGATGTTGCTCGTGCAGACCAATATCCAAACTTAACAGCTGCTGTAAATGCTGCTAACCAATATTCTCAAGACCAAGTTAAATTGATGGGTAACGCTGATACTGATGCAAATCCTCAATACAACATTGCTTTGTCTGAACGCCGCGTACAACATGTGGCTCAATATTTAGTTAACCATGGTGTATCTGCCGATCGTCTTATCGGTATTGCTAATGGTGATGTTAAACCAGTTGCAACTAACTCTACAGCAGCAGGTAAAGCTGAAAACCGTCGTGTAGACGTTTATATTCATCGCTAATCTCTAGACTAATCTAGATTAGGCCTACAATAAGTCCACCTTCAATCATGCTCTCTTGTTTATCGAGAATTCGAGCATGCGATAAGGTGGACTTTTGTGTTATACTAAAATTGCATACAATCCTAGGTCATACAATGTTCATTATGCTTTGGTAATGTATGCGATGTGAGAATCGTATAGTTATATAGGTGTAGCTTATTAATAGTGTTATGTGAAGTAGGTTATTATGAAAGAATTCAAATATTACAAACAGCTCATAGGAGCTATTATACTAGCGGGCATTATGATTATGATGGCACTACGTATAAGTGATATTGCTAGTGGTCTTGACGCTATCTTTACGGCTTTTGTTCCGCTCATTGTGGGTGCTTGTATTGCTTTCGTATTGGATATTCTAGTCGTTCGTTATGAACGATGGCTATGGCCTAAGTGTGACTCTGGATGGAAGTATAAAATACGTCGCCCGTTGAGTCTTTTGCTATCCTTTGTAACAATTAGTGTTATTGTGTATTTTATTGCTCGGATGGCTTTACCTCAATTGATTCATTCTATGTCGATTATTGTAGCTGCATCACCGCAATTGTATACGGATTTCCAAACATGGATGCAACATATTACAGAAACCATTCCAATGGCGTCGAATCAAACGATTATAGATGCCCTAAGTGGAGAGAATATTGCTAAATATACTCGTGAATGGGGGACAAAAGGTGGCACATATATTGTAAATGCAATGGGCACCGTATTGTCTTGGACTTTGAACATAGGTCTTGGCTTAATTTTTGCTGTTTATATGTTGCTTGATAAGGAACGCCTTATGTTACAAGGTAAACGTATATTAAAGGCTTATGCATCAGATGAGTGGGTAAGTCGAGTTAGTTATGTAACTCGTGTAGCAGTTCAAACATTCAGTAATTTTTTTGTAGGTCAGTTTATAGATGCCTTGGTTCTAGGCGTGATGGTAGGTATTACTTTATGGCTATTTAATATTGAATATGCTACAACGATTGCCTGTGTAATTGGTCTAACTGGTTTGATTCCACTATTAGGTATTTATGTTGGTGGTATCATTGGAGCCGTTATGCTACTTACTGTTAGCCCTATGGATGCTCTTATCTATGTAATTATTCTGGAGATACTACATCAAATTGAAAGTAACTTTATTTATCCTAAAATTGTAGGTAACTCTGTTGGATTACCAGGTTTGTGGGTATTTGCTGCTGTTATCGTAGGCGGTAGTTTGATGGGGGTTACTGGTATGTTGATCGGTGTACCTTTAGTGGCTACATGCTATAAATTGATTATGACTGATGTAGATGGACGACTTGCATCTAATGAAGGTTTATAGTATATTGTCTAAATGATATGACTATTTACATATTTTTCGTGTTGCTGAATATAGCATGAACTTATAGAAATTCTAGTGTACTAATAGTTTGATTAATAGAAACATGATATCTAGTAGGAGGATTATAATGAATAAAAAGTTGATTTCTATGGCATTAACGGGGGTATTAGCAGTGGGCATGTTATCCGTTGCTACACCAAGTGTGGCAGATGCACGCAAAACAAAGCCTGAAACAAGTACGGATATTTCTGTAAAACGTGCACCTGGCGAGTCCATAGTTATGACTATGAGCCAAATTGGAACTATTTTCCAAAATCGCTATCCTAATGCGGCGCTTCATTCTGTAGAGCTCAACTCTAATGACTTGAACTATGGTTATAAAGTAGTTGGTTATAGTAAGTATCATCAGTACAAGATGAAAATTGATGTAATCACTGGTAATGCTTCTGATATGGAAGAGGGGGGCAAACCTAAGAAAGTTATTGGTGAGATTTTCAATAAAGATAAAGTTATTGAATCAACGCAAGCAGAACGTGTTGCAAAACAACAACTTGGAAATGATGCTGTTATGAAGGGCTGGAAAATTGAAGCTCATAATGGTAAAGTTTTATACTATGTGACTATGCATCAAGATGGTAAAAAAGTAGTTGTTACAGTAGATGCTGAGACAGGTGCTTATGTAGAACAATCTAAATCCTATAAATTACCACCTGAGCCAGATCAAGGCTTCGATGGTCGTAAAACAAATCTCGTTTGGGGTTCTGATATAGATATGGGCCGCTAACCTATCTATTGATGATTAATAAGAAAAGAGCCGAAGGCAATGCCTTTGGCTCTTTTTTGCGATTCCGATACTATAAAATATCGGTTGATAGTGCTCTTATGTTAGAATATTTTTTTTACAATAGATATGTTTGCAACAAAAGGACTGCGCCTAGGTTTAGTCCTTTTATTATTTATAACTATAGTTGTATTACCAACGATTTTCGTAGTACACTTGTGTCCACATGATAACCTCGACGAGGGATGGATGTGGGCTCATAGTTTCGCCTACAGTGATAACGGATCTAGGGTCCATTTCACGAGTAATACCTTTTTCACGTAAACGTTTAGTGCGTTCAGAAGCAATTTCTTCGTTGATTGCTGTCAACGGAGTTACACCACTATTCATAAGGTTCACATAAGGCTGGAAGAGGATAGAGGCTTGAGGACCTACGACATGCATACCAAGGATATGGTTGGTGTCTTTATCTACCACAATTTTTACAAATCCATCGTTTATATCTCCAGGGTTGATACCCATTGCATAGCCTTTTGCAGTGGAGGAGTAGAAGTTCTTCCCAACTCCTACATTGTAACCCGCTTTGATAGCTTCAGCCTCTGTGAGACCTACACTACCAACTTCAGGATAGGAGAAAGTAACTTTTGGTAATGTATCATACCTTGCCCAACGGTAATCATCTTCACTTGTTGCATAGAAGAGATTGTGAGCAATGATATCTGCTTCGTAGTTTGCACGGTGACGGAATGCCGGCTCCCCATTGACATCACCTAAAGCGTAGATACCATCAACGGATGTTTCTAAAAATTCGTTAGTTTTGATCCAGCCTTTAGGCCGTGTTTCAATACCAGTATTTTCTAGGTGAAGTTCTTCCACAGCTGGATGGATACCTGCAGCTACAAGGATTTCTTCAACTTTAGTTTCTGTAATTTCGCCAGTAGTACGATCTTTAGTAACTACTACTTTAAGGCCATCCTCTTGGCGGATTTCAACAGTGTCTTGGTTTAGAAGTACGTTAATACCACGTTCTCTGTAGTTGTTAAGCAAGTGTTCCGATATATCTGCATCTTCTTTAGGAACTAAACGTACATTATGTTGTAGAATTGTTACTTTTGTACCAGCGGAATCAAATACATGAGCGAACTCAACACCAATCGGACCCGCACCAAGTACAGCAAGGGATTTATATGGCTGTTTAGGGAATTTATCACCAAAGAGACTTTCACTAGTAAGGAACCCTGATTCTTGAAGACCTGGTACATTAGGTACATTACTATAGCCACCAGTACCAAGGATAATTGTAGGCGCTGTAATTTCTACAATGCCAGACCCATCGTTAAGATGGATGTTCATCACTTTATCAGATACAAAGCTTGCTGCACCACGATACACATCTACGTTGTCATAGGCATTGTAATAATCATAGATGCCTGCAGATTCGTCAATTTTATGCCAAGTACGCTTGGACACAGTATGCCAGTCCATAGTAGCAGGTCCAACGTTAACGCCAATTTTTTTGAATTCTTTTGTTTCTTGAATTGCATTAGCTGCTGTAACCATAACTTTTGTAGGAATACAACCGCGAGTTAGACATGTACCACCAAATTTACCTTTTTCTATGACTGCCACTTTAAGGCCTTTTTTGAGCGCAGCATCAGCTACGATGGTTGCGCCGCCTGTACCAACTACAATAATATCGTATTGTTTCATGTTGATTCCTTCCTATATATCTACTAATAGTTATTATCATTAACTATATTATACCACTACATTGAAGAAAATCAATATAGTTTGTTAGTGATTGGTGAAAGTTTATATTTAGTTTATCCAAATACATAATATTATTTCCAGAAAATTAAGAGGCGCGGATATATGTAACTTTCACAAAGTCCTATAAAAGAATGTACAATTAGTTTACAAAAAAAGACGGTCCCAAAGGACCGTCTAAAAAAATTTTAAGTTCCAATCTTGATGATAACCGCGTTTTGCATAATCAGCAGTAGCAGTGAAGAGGATATCTGTGCTAGAGTTAAGTGCAGTTTCCGTGGAATCTTGTAATACCCCGATAATAAAGCCTACGCCTACAACTTGCATTGCTACATCATTGGATATACCGAATAGGGAACAAGCCAATGGAATGAGTAACAAGGAACCACCTGCAACACCGGAAGCCCCACATGCACCTATAGTGGCAATAACAGATAATAGGATTGCGGTAGGAATATCTACAACGATACCTAATGTATGCGCCGCAGCTAATGTCATGATTGTGATTGTAATTGCTGCACCACCCATATTGATTGTAGCTCCTAATGGAATGGATACGGAATACATATCTGGATTAAGTTTCAATCGTTTGGCTAAATCAAGGTTTACGGGAATGTTTGCAGCAGAACTACGTGTAAAGAACGCATAGATTGCAGATTCTCGTAAGCATTTGAATACCAATGGGTATGGATTACGACGAAGGTAAATAAAGGATAAAATTGGATTGATTACTAGTGCTACAAAGATCATAGAACCAAGTAATAATACGAGTAATTGAAAGTACCCAATCAAGGCTTCGATGCCGTTAGTAGCAATGGATTCTGCTACAAGGCCCATAATACCAAGAGGGGCGAATCGAATGATCCAACCTACTACAGTAGTAATAGCTTGTGCAATGGACTCCATAACTTCCTTCGTATTCATCGGTGCATGGCGTAAAGCACCACCAATGATAAGTGCCCAACCTAAAATACCGATGTAGTTAGCAGTCATTAATGCTTTTACAGGATTATCAACTACATTTTTTAGTAATGTTGTCATAACCTCTACGATACCTTGAGGTGGTGCGGCATCGGCTGCACCTGCTGCTAGGTGTAATGTAGTAGGGAAAAAGAAACTTACGATTACTGCTAAAGCCGCAGATAGGAATGTACCTAGTAAATATAAGGTTATAACAGAGCCCATACCTGTTTTTTGTCCAGAGCGATGTTTACTAATCGCAGCAATTACTAAGAAAAATACGAGGATAGGGGCGATACCTTTTAGCGCTCCAACGAAGAGGACTCCTAATAAAGCAAGTTCATTGGCCACATCGGGCACATAAAGAGCAGTTAAAATACCAATAATCAAACCTATGATAATTTTGTTGGATTAGACTGACTCTATTGATTGATTTTACAAATCGATTCATAGTACACTCCAATACTTATATAAAAACAAATAAAATCCCATGATAAAGTATCCTTTCAACATGGACATATGTCATTATACAACGAACATGAAATGGTGGCAATAGATATTATAATCGATAGTCGTATATATTTATTATGAATATAGGTAAAAAATAGATATGTGTGTTTAGTTTTATATTATGTAGCGGAAAATACTAAATACCAGTGTTTTTAGTAGGTATGTATATATTACATAGTCATTATATAGAGTATATATATTAGGATTCTTTTTAGCGTTCCTATAGTGTGGTATACTATGCCATATATAATTCTTGAACATAGTTCTTGATTTGTGAAAGGTCCATAATGAATACTAAAGAATTTAAAACGTATGCAGATAAAGAGAAATTTGTACAAGGCGTTTTTTCTAATATTGCAAAAAACTATGACTTAATGAATACGGTGTTAAGCTTTGGACAAGATTATTTTTGGCGTAAATTCTCTGTAAAAGCGATGAATATCGGTCCTCACCAATATGTACTTGATGTGGCATGTGGCACTTGTGTATTTACGAAGGAAGCATTACGTCAAGAGCCCACTTTGAAGGTAGAGGCATTAGACTTTAATAGTGAAATGCTAAATCAAGGTCGTGTTCGTATTGAGGCTGCTGGTTTACTTAATCAAGTAAATTTAGTGCAAGGTGATGCCATGGCCTTACCATATGAGGATAATACATTTGATGCTGCAATGAGTGGCTTTGCAATGCGAAATGTTCCAGATATTAAGCAGGTATTGTCTGAAATGCAACGCGTGGTAAAACCAGGGGGGAAGGTTGTGGTGTTAGAACTTGCAAAACCAAGTATGTTTGGGTTTAAACAGTTATATAACTTCTATTTTTCATATATATTGCCTATTATAGGAAAATTGAGCAAAGATAACTCTTCCTATGCCTGGCTTCCAGAATCTTTACGTAGATACCCGCATCAAAGTGAGATTTTAGAAATCTGGAAATCTCTTGGATATGAAAATGCCACCTATCATGAATTGACAGGCGGCATTGTAGCTGTACACGAAGGTGTGGTACCGGAAAATTCTATTGTAGATAATAAGTGATGTTAGCGTCTTGTGAAACTATTAAAGAGCCTTTTTCTACAGGCGTAGTAGTTTCGAGAGCTGCTTTTAGCATTACTGGGTTACGATAGTAACCAGAGTCCATTGTGCTAGTTTCAGTTGTGCTAATGGAAACAGTTTTTACTGGTCCCAATGTACGACCGAGGGCAGCTGCGATAACTTCTGCTTTATGGCGACCGTTTTGAATCGCTTCTGTAGTTAAAGAATCAGATAATTGTTGAGACACATCATTTTGGAATGAAAGGTTGTTGATGTCGTTAGCACCAGCGCTAACAGCGGCATCGACAACCTTTCCTACGTTATCAAGGTTATTGATCTTAACTGTTACATGATTTGATACATTGTAACCTGTATTGATGCGTTTGCCGTCTTGATAGTCGCTCGTTGGATTGATGGAAATGCTAGATGTATAGATGTCTTTTTTTGCAACACCTAAGTTAGCTAATTGACTAATTAAATTACTCATAATACGATCATTATTAGATTTTGCAGCATTGATATTGGTATTTTGGCTTGTAATACCAAGTGTTAAAATCGCATAGTTAGGTGCTACAGATCGAGACGCTTGACCAGTAATATTAATTTCTGAACGTATCCAATGTGCCCTGTGGTGCAGCTAATGTGGTAGTTCCCATAGTAGCACATATAGCAGCTATAGCTACAGCTTTTGATAATAAATGTTTTGATAGTTTCATACTCAATCTCCTTACAATAATGTAATATTCATATTGGTAAACGCTAATAAAAGAAAACTAATTTGTGCTGGAAGTTCTTTATTACAGCTACATTGTACATGATTAATTATGTAAAATCAATTATTAGGTTTATGATTAAAAATGAAAATAAAATGAAGATTTTGTAAAATTGAGAATTGGGGGTTGCGATTATATTTTCATTGTACTATAATATGCATACAGTCGTTTGAGCGGCTGTTTCTTAATGAGTGTAGCAATACACTTAGAGGTTTAAAATGAACTTCAAAAAAGATTATAAAATGTGTTGACATGAAAGTGGTCATAATGTTATTATAATCAAGTCGTCAATTACGACAGTACTTAATAATGAAGTAGTGCAAATTGATAACAGATCTTTGAAAACTGAACAATGATAGGTAATCAATCATATGATTGAACATATGCCAGAGTGCGGGTTTTGACATAGTCAAAACCAACCATAATTCAAAGCTACTTCAATGTAGCGACAACAAATAATGAGCTATTCAAATAGCTTCAAGATATCTTGGAGAGTTTGATCCTGGCTCAGGACGAACGCTGGCGGCGTGCTTAACACATGCAAGTCGAACGAAGAGCGATGGAAGCTTGCTT
>ENA-OQKV01000505-OQKV01000505.1-human-gut-metagenome-genome-assembly--contig:-NODE-505-length-14389-cov-3.014093_pt1 | contig 14389 bp, 14 predicted proteins | sample MGYA00242655_ERZ504811 | MGnify/ENA primary metagenome ERZ504811 (study PRJEB26092, sample SAMD00036406) | human gut metagenome | host: Homo sapiens | study: EMG produced TPA metagenomics assembly of...
ATCTGCAGGCGTGCTGACGCACGGCAAAGATATCTGACGCAGGATTTCACACTCTGATGGGCTGGATTAAGATGCATTATTTTAGAGGATTGCTATAAATAAAAACATAATAAAAACCATATCCCGGATTTTCTAGAGACTAAGCATCTGTTGCTTTATCATGAAATCCCGGATATGGTTTTTTATTGGTTATCTTTATGCTTCCTCTTCTTTTTGGAAGAAGATTTCTCATACTTCTTAAACTGATAGTCAGTGTTGACATGTTATGAAGCAGTGCAGATGTTGTAGGCATAATGATACCTGTAACTCCAAGTGCGATCAGACCGCCGTTTATACCGATAATAGTTCTGTAATTATTGTGGATACGCTTCATCAGCGCTGTACTCAGTCTCTTCAACGTAACAATCTCATGGAGATTATCTGCAGAAATTGTAACATCTGCGATTTCACGTGCAATAGCTGCGCCATCACTGATAGCAATTCCCACACTTGCAGAAGAAAGTGCCAGAGAATCATTGATCCCATCACCGATCATAATAACTTTATGCCCCAGTTCTTTTTCTTTCTCTACAAAAGATGCCTTATCTTCCGGCAGAACTTCGGAGTAATATTCATCTACGCCTACACGTTTCGCAATAGCTGCTGCTGTACGTTCACTGTCACCAGTCATCATTACGACTTTTGTAATGCCGGCTTCTTTTAATTCACGTACTGCATCTGCAGCCTCTTCACGAAGCGGATCCTCTACACAGATAACTGCTGCAAGTTTTCCTTCGATTGCAAGATACAGGTGAGAACATTCTAATGGCAGGTGTTCAAATCTGTCTTCCATTCCTTCCGGAATTACACACTTTTCATCTTCCATTACGAAATGCCAGCTTCCGATCACTGCCTTTTTGCCTTCAATAGTTGTAGAAATACCATGAGCTACGATATATTCTACTTTTGAATGCATTTCCTCATGAACAAGATGTTTCTCTTTGGCTGCATTGACAACTGCTCTTGCCATGGAATGAGGGAAATGTTCCTCCATACATGCTGCAATACGCAGAAGCTCATCTGAACTCAGCTCTTCACTGAAAGATACCACATCTGAAACTACAGGCTTTGCTTTTGTAAGTGTACCCGTCTTGTCAAATACAATAGTCGTGGCATCAGCCATTGCTTCCATATATTTACCGCCCTTTACAGTAATACTGTGAGTACTTGCCTCACGTATAGCGGATAATACGGAAACAGGCATGGCAAGCTTCAGTGCGCAGGAGAAATCTACCATAAGTACCGCAAGGGTTTTCGTCATGTTTCTGGTAAGCAGATAAGTTATCCCTGTACCTGCAAGAGTGTATGGTACAAGTCTGTCTGCAAGATGTTCTGCATTACTTTCCACAGAGGACTTCAACTTCTCAGAATCCTCGATCATGTTGACGATCTTCTCATAGCGGCTGGAACCTGCTGCTTCTTTAACCTTAACAGTGAGTTCGCCCTCTTCCAGAACAGTTCCTGCATAGGCAAAGCTGCCTTCTGCTTTACGTACAGGCGCAGATTCACCTGTCAGAGAAGTCTGGTTGACCATTGCTTCTCCTGCTGCAACATCTCCGTCAAACGGAATCACATTACCCATATGTACGCGTATCAGATCACCTGCTTTAACAGAAGAAGCAGATATAAGAACCTCCTGTCCGTCTTCATTTACAAACCATACTTTCTCTGCATTGATAGACATGCTTCTTGCAAGGTCATTGACGGATTTCTTATGTGTCCATTCCTCAAGGATCTCACCGATTCCAAGCAGGAACATGGTGGAACCTGCAGTATTGAAGTCACCGCGGAGCATAGATACACCGATTGCTGCTGCATCCAGAACAGGTACCTCCAGTTTTCCCTTCATCAAAGTACGTACACCATGATAAATGTATTTCACTGATTTCACTGTAGTGATCGCTACACGTACCGGGTATGGCAAAAACATTTTATTTAATGTACGCATTACTACAGAGTTGATCAGTTTTCTTTATAGGTTCGTTTAATTCACGTCCGGAATTCTCAAGTGCTGATTCAGATACCTGAGCAGTTTCATAGGAAAATCTGCTCAGTAAACGAATCAGCCCATCTCTGCTGCCGGTATAGACAACAGCGACATCCTGAGTCCTTACATAAACCGATGCCTTGCTGATATTTGCCTCTTTCTCCAGATAACACTGCAGAATATCCGCCTGTCTGTAGGTCATGTGTTTCTGGGCAAGGTGGATACGGATTCGTCCTTTTATTTCATGCTTAATAGCAAATTTCATTATTCCTCGCTGCCTTCTTCTGTTTCTTCTGTCTCTTCTTTGAAATCTGTTGTCTCTTCTGTTTCTTCAGCTGTTTCTTCAGCTGTATCTTCTACCACTTCCTCAGCTGCTGCTCTGTCTTCATTGATCTGCTGTGCTTCTGCATAAATATCCTCAGCATTCTCCTGAATTGCGGAAGCTGTTTTCATTACACATGCCTTTGCACGTAAAACGGCTGCTGTGCAGTTTGTGTATAATTTCTTTGCATCTTTACTTGTAAGAATCTTGATACCTGCTGTACCGAAAGCTACTCCTGCTGCAAAGATTCCTGTTTTTTTACCGTCAAATTTAATCATTGATGTATCCTCCTGTTGTGATTTTTAATTTATTGTAACCGCTCAGCAACCTTTCGGTGCTGAGTGGTTATGAACTATTTTCAGATAAATATGATGGGCAAACGCATTATTGCGACATCAGCTTATTTACATTTCATGTATTATACAGCCAAAATTTTCATATTGCTACTATTTTTTTCTAATTGAGAAATGTTCTCATTTCAGATATATTAAGAAGGTTGACAGAAACTATATCGCCAATAAAGGACAAAAACCTGAAGAAAGATAAGAAAGCCACCGGAAATTATACTCTTCAGTATTTCCCGGCGGTCATCAGTTTGTTCTATATTTAAATTTTACTTGTTTTCAATGTTTATTTAAAATCACAGGAATTTACGAACATCCGCTCGATTTCCTGTTTGTCAATGTATCCACAGGCTTTCAGTCCTGTCAGGACTACATTGTTAAAACTGTCTTTTGATAATTTCTGGACTGTATTATCATCCAGCTCGATGGTGCATACACTTTCATCTTTACAATCCGGATTTCTCACGATCTTATACATATTTCTTCTGCTGATCGCACCAATTTCTTCCAAAAGGTTTACCATACGGTACACCGTAGCTGATCCGATGCCCGGATCCAGGCGGGATGCGTTGTAATAGATTTCTTTACAGCAGGAACACTCATTTTCAAGAATGACTTCCAATAGCATTCTTCTCTGTTTGGTAATCCTGCATCCTCGCTTCTTTAATTCCTGGATTACAACATCTTTCTGCATTCGGGTTCTCTGGTAATTGGGCTCTTCACAATTTTCCTGTCTCTGTAATGCTGCTGCTCCCAAAATCACATCATCCTTCCGCTTGTTAATTTCTGTTTCCTGACATATGGCTGCTGTTTGGCATCAGGTTTCAGTAATATGCCTGATTCTCAATGGCACCCTCTGCAGTGGCTGCAGTCTCCGCCACATGATGACTTGCCACTTTTTTTGCTCTGACGATTCCTTTTATGATCAGTCCGACAATCAAAACCAAAATTGCTCCTACAATCAATGTTCCCATAAATGACACCTCCTGCTTTATATCATTATTATACACATATAATCACTATACTGCAATCTGATAATCAGCAGTCCACTAACTGTGAAGATACTGAGTGTTACTGTTTACTTCGTTTTCAGCAACACGCTTCGCGATGAAAAAGGTATGAAACCGTTGCAATTTTGTTTATCAGAACCTGCACTACCAGATGGGACGCAGGCTCTGATCTTATTACTGTTTTATCTGGCTTTTGCCATACCCTTTACATTTACATTAAGGCTGCTGCTTTCCTTATAAGGTCTGAACAGCAGATATAAAAATCCGATGATAATTGCGAATGCAACCACTGTCCAGATACCGAAACCACCGCCTGTAATCAGTGTACCGATTTGATAGATACACAGAGACACAAGATATGCAAGTCCACACTGATATCCGATTGCAATAAAAACCATTTTGTATTGTTCATCTCTCTCTTGATCGCACCCATAGCTGCGAAGCAAGGAGCACAAAGAAGGTTGAATACCAGGAAGCCGTAAGCTGCGATCGGTGTCATGGCTGCTGCCAGGTTACCCCAGATCTCAGCACCGTCTTCTGCAACTTCTGCGAATCCATAAAGCATACCGAATGTAGCTACTACGTTCTCTTTTGCGATCAGACCTGTAACAGCTGCAACTGCCATCTTCCATCCTTCGCCGGCTTTTGTCCAGCCAAGAGGTGCAAAGATCCATGCGATTGCTGTACCGATCTTAGCAAGAATACTCTCGTTAAGTTCTTCAACCATACCGAAGCTTCCGCCTTCCCATCCGAAGCTCATTAAGAACCACAGAATGATTGTTGAAAGAAGGATGATTGTTCCGGCTTTCTTAATGAAGGACCAGCCTCTTTCCCACATACTTCTTAAGATGTTGCTGACTGTTGGCCAGTGGTATGCAGGAAGCTCCATAACGAACGGAGCCGGATCACCGGCAAACATTTTTGTTTTCTTTAAGATGATACCGGAGCAGATAATTGCTGCGATACCAACAAAGTAAGAACTTGTTGCAACCCATCCGCTGTTTCCGAAGAACGCACCTGCGATCATGGCAATGATCGGAAGTTTAGCTCCGCAGGGAACGAATGTGGTTGTCATGATTGTCATTTTTCTGTCACGGTCATTCTCGATTGTACGGGAAGCCATAACACCGGGAACACCGCATCCGCTGCCGATAAGCATTGGAATGAAGGATTTACCTGAAAGGCCGAATTTACGGAAAATTCTGTCCATGATAAATGCTACACGAGCCATGTAACCACAGGACTCAAGGAATGCAAGGAATGCAAACAGTACAAGCATCTGAGGTACGAAACCGAGAACAGCTCCGACACCGGCTACAATACCGTCAAGGATCAGTCCCTGTAACCATGCTGCACAGCCAATCGCATTCAGTCCGGATTCAATTGCCGGAGGAATGATCTCGCCAAACAGAACATCGTTTGTCCAGTCAGTTACGAAAGCACCAACTGTAGTTACAGATACATAATATACAATAAACATTACAACTGCAAAGATCGGCAGTGCCAGCCATCTGTTGGTAACGATACGGTCAATCTTATCAGATGTGGAAAGCTTATCTTTTCTTGCCTTAGTCACACACTGACCAATGATAGAAGAAATATAAACATATCTCTCATTTGTGATAATACTTTCTGTATCGTCGTCAAACTCATTTTCCATTTCTTTGATCTCGGCAGATACATTTACGGATGTATTCATCTGTTCAATGATCTTGTCATCTCTTTCAAGAAGCTTGATCGCGAAGAATCTCTTCTGTTCTTCCGGTACCACACCGGTCAGTTTATTCTCAACTGCTCCGATAATCTCTTCTGCTTTATCACAGAATTCATGGACAGGTGTTACTTTCTTATGGCTCTGGGCAATGGAAACTGCCTTGTTTGCGGCTTCTGTGATTCCTGTTCCCTTCAGAGCGGAAATAGTAACAACTTCACAGCCAAGTTTCTTTTTCAGCTTATCAATATGTATTGTATCACCGTTTTTCTCAACGATATCCATCATGTTGACTGCCATGATGACCGGAATCCCAAGTTCCAGGATCTGTGTTGTAAGATACAGGTTACGTTCAATATTGGTACCATCAACGATATTGATGATCGCATCCGGTTTTTCCTGAAGAATGTAATTTCTTGCAACTACTTCTTCAAGTGTATATGGTGATAAAGAATAAATACCAGGTAAGTCAGTGAGGACCACATCTTTGTGTCCCTTCAGCTTACCCTCTTTTTTCTCGACAGTTACGCCTGGCCAGTTACCTACAAACTGATTTGAGCCGGTCAGTGCATTGAACAATGTCGTTTTACCGCAGTTCGGATTACCTGCGAGTGCAATTTTTACTGACATAATCTCTCTCCTCTGATTTCTTGATCTCTTTCATTTTGATCGCTTTACCCAATCTTTCTGCTGTTGATATCACTCTCAACAGTTATTAGTCATCGCTAATACTTAGTTTTTATTAACTATTAGACAGCGCTAATTGTTAGAAAGACCTAACATGATGTCAAAAATAATTATTCTACGGCAATCATTTCGGCATCTGCTTTACGTAAGGATAATTCATATCCTCTTACAGTTACTTCTACAGGATCTCCCAGAGGTGCAACTTTTCTTACATAGATTTCCACGCCTTTAGTGATTCCCATATCCATGATTCTTCTCTTGACCGGGCCTTCACCGGTAAGCTTCTGGACTTTAACGGTTTCTCCAACATGAACTTCTTTTAATGTCTTCAAGCTTCTTTCCCTTCTTTCCCCCGGAGCGTGTTTAAAAAATCATTTTCATGATCTATACTATACGCTCTGGAATTTTATTTTTCTTTCAGGAAGAAATTATGGTTCAGACCATAATCTTGCTTGCCATATCTTTTCCAATGGCAACCCTGGATTCTTTAACATTAACGATCAGGCTTCCATTAATCTCAGAAACAACTGTGACAACTCCTCCTACTACGAAGCCGAGCTCCTCAAGATGTCTCTTCACTTCTTCTTTACCTCCGATCCTTTTAATTGTAAAAGGCTCACCGGCATTTACCATTGATAACGGCATTTCTTCATCCCTTCCTTTGCATTTAATAAGTGATAAACATTATCTTTATCATGTGGTTAGTGTATTCTAATTTTGGTTAGATGTCAATAACTTTATTAAAATTCTTAATGATAAAGTTTTTCATCTTAAAACATTAATATTTTTTTTCATTAATTCATCACTATATTATGCAATATATACAAGAAAAATATTTATCAGCAACGTGCTTCAAGAATACCGTTAAGCGCATTTCCGCTGCTGGTATGGCAGCGTACAATATCTGTAGAAGCGCCAACCTCGTCCAGTGCGCATTTTACCATCTTATGGGATACGGTATTTGTAAAAAGTACCAGAAGATCTGGACATCCTATCTTTTTACCGAAGTCGGCCTCCATCTGTGTAAATACTTTACATTTACATTTATAAGATTTGCAGATTTTTTTGTACTGTCCTACCATTCTGTCATGTCCGCCTACGATTACGATACTCATATATTGTCCTCCTTTGTTTTAATATATTTTATGAGTGTTATATTATAGTATGCTTTCTTATATTGCCAGAAGTTATTTACCTCTAACTATAAGTTAGTATAAACTAAGCACTGCTTTTGTCAATACATTACTATAAGATATATATATTTAAAATAAAGTATATTGAAATACTATGAAATATGCAGTCAAGAAGGTAAAATCATCCGTTTTGCTATATGTTTCTACAACAAATAACTAACTTATTGCTCTTCTCAACCTCCGCAGGGGACTTACTTGATTCGGTTAAATTAATTATTCGTGTTTATCTGATCGATACAAAAAAGAATCCTGCTTGCAGGATTCTCCGCCTGCGGCGGGTCGCTTCAGCGACATAATTTCTCTCCGCCGCAGTGCGATCCTGCCCGGAGGGCTTTGTTATGTTATAGGAACATTACGGAGTAATTTCCTATAACATAATAAACAAAAAGACCACCATACTTCCTTGTATAATGGTCTCTTCAGCAATTACAAATTATATTTTAGGTGCTCATCTTAGAGCGTGTTTGAAAAAGGCTTTCTGCAAAATATTCTGCAAATTATGGAAGTGCAACGTGCTCTAAAATTCCTGTAAGATGAGCAATCGTTATTCCATAATTCGTCATTGGGACATATTGATTTCTGGCTTTATCAATACGGTACATTACATATTTGCGATTAAACATACAGGCACCGCATTGGATGATCAGATCATATTTAGTAAGGTCATCAGGAAAATCTGTTCCGCTTACCAGACTTACATCCAGTTTCTCTCCAAAACGTTTTTTGAGCATTCGCGGAATCTTCACTCTTCCGATATCTTCCTTCAGAGGTGCATGGGTACAGCATTCTGCAATGAGAACATGTGAATTTTCATTAAGAGTATCAATTGCCTTTGCGCCTTCTATATAATATGGTAAATCTCCCTTGTATGCTGCAAAAAGAACTGAAAAAGAAGTCAGCATACTCTCCTTTGGTTTATTTTCATATACATAGGAAAATACCTGCGAGTCTGTAATGATTAATTTCGGAGGTACTGCGAGATTTTCCAAGGCTGACAGATACTGATCTGTTGTCACACTCATTACCAGACATTTTTTGTCCAATAGTTCTCTTAAAGTTTGCACCTGTGGTAATATCAGTCTCCCCTTTGGTGCCTGAATGTCCTGTGGCATCACAAGCAGAACCAGGTCACCGGTATCAACCAGATCACCGGTAATCATCCTGTTTCCATATCCTTCCGGAATACTTCGGGCAAGCAGTTCCTTCAAATTACGGATTCCCTCTCCTGTTTTAGCACTGATCAGACAGACTTCTTCCTTTGTGTTCCTTTGAATCAGGTGAGCAAGTTTTTCTTTTTCTTCCTGCGTGTACAGATCTGTTTTATTGAGAACGGGAACCACAGGCGTATTTTTCTCTTTAAAGTAACGATACCTTTTTAATTCCTGCGACATTTCTTCTTCACAGAAGAGAATAATTGCCAGATCCGTCTTCTGCGCTGCAAGTTCTGTTTTTTCGATACGTAAAGCTCCAAGCTCACCTTTATCATCAAATCCCGCTGTGTCGATCAGGACGCAGGGGCCGAGAGGGTAAATTTCCATAGCCTTGTATACAGGATCCGTAGTAGTTCCCGCAACATCTGCTACAATAGATACTTTCTGTCCGGAAAACGCATTGATAAATGAAGATTTTCCGCTGTTCGTTTTTCCAAAGATTCCAATATGCAGACGATTTGCAGAAGGTGTTTCATTTAATGTAACAGCCATATTTTTTCCTTTCACAATATAATAAGTCACACGAATAAAATCATTCGCGTTTGCGACGTGGCTCTACACTGGATAACTGTTTCGCAGATGATTTCTGTCAGAATCTGAAATCACGCTGCCCATTTACGATATCTGCCAGATGTTCTTCTGTAAGCCTCTTTACTTTTTCACTTGGAATATTTTCGAGTTCCTTCTGAATCAGTTCCAGACCGACTTTCTTAGTTTCAGGACTTGCATAATCCTGTAAATATTCCATTAAAGTCATCAAGGCATTTGGATGACAGCAGTTTGAAATCTGTTTACTTTTGCACAATGACATAAAACGGTCACCGGTTCTTCCGGCTCTGTAACAGGCGGTACAAAAGCTTGGGATGTCTCCCATATTCATCAGCCAGTTTACGATCTCATCAAGCGTGCGCTGATCGCTGACATCAAACTGAGCAGATGTAATCTCATCTTCCGTTTCAGGCTTATCATATCCACCGACACTGGTTCTTGAAGCTCCACTAATCTGAGAAACACCCAAAGGAAGAACTTTCTCACGAACAGCCTGACTCTCTCTTGTTGAAATAATCATACCTGTATATGGAACAGAGATTCGGATCAGTGCACAGATTTTTGCAAAAATCTCGTCGCTGATACTGTTGTCAAATGCAGACGGATCAATGTCATCCGCATGTTTGATACGTGGCACACTAATCGTATGCGGTCCTACACCATGAACTGCTTCCAGATGCTCTGCATGCATCAGAAGTCCTGCAAATTCATATCTGTAAAGTTCCAGTCCGAATAATACACCTAAGCCGACATCGTCAATGCCACCTTCCATCGCGCGGTCCATTGCCTCTGTGTGATATGCATAGTTATGTTTTGGCCCTGTTGGATGAAGTTTTTCATAGCTTTCTTTATGATATGTTTCCTGGAAAAGAATGTAAGTACCGATTCCGGCTTCTTTTAATTTACGGTAATTTTCTACTGTTGTAGCCGCGATATTTACATTTACACGACGGATCGCACCATTTTTATGTTTGATACTATAGATCGTTTTGATACATTCCAGAATATATTCAATCGGGTTATTGAGCGGATCTTCACCCGCTTCAATAGCGAGTCGCTTATGTCCCATATCCTGCAATGCGGTAACTTCTTTTACAATTTCTTCCTGTGTTAATTTCTTACGGGCAATGTGCTGGTTTTTCTTATGATACGGGCAGTACACACAGCCATTTACACAATAGTTAGACAGATACAGAGGCGCAAACAAAACAATTCTGTTTCCGTAGAATTCTTTCTTGATTTCCGCTGCCAGATCATACATCTCCTGAATTTTCTCAGGAATTGGACAGGCAAGAAGAACAGACGCTTCTCTGTGCGTAAGACCTTTACATTCTTTTGCTTTCGCAAGAATCTGATCGATCAGTTCCACATTCTCCTTGTTTGCGTCAGCGTAGGCAAGGGTTTCCCGGATTTCCTCGTCGGAAATGAATTCTTCTGCTTTTAATGATTTTGGATTATACATAGGCTTTTTTCCTTTCTTTTCGGTCAGGAGCTTTCTTATCAACTGCTTTCCGATTAGTTTTTATTTTTCTATATTCAGTTTTATATTCCGCATACTGCGGATGCTTAAGTTATTCAGAAGTGACTCTTTTTGTAAAGCATTCTGGAACTTCAGAAAAATCAGCTTTACATTCAGACCTTATAATCGCCTCTGTCCGTCACTACTTCATAACCAATGCTCTTCATTCTTGCTGCCATACAGGCCTTACATTCTGCTGCTTCGTCACCGGTGCAGATTTTGTTATCATAAAGTTTGTATTTATCTCTGACATTAACCGGAGAAAGGTTAGGCATTACGACGTTTCCGCCAGCCAGAATTCCCTTCTCTCTTCCTTTAGGATCAATTGTTCCAAGTGCAGTTGTCGCTGGCAGAAGAACATGTGGATGAATCAGTCTGATGATTGATAATAATCTCAATGTCAGATCCAGTGTCCCTGCAGGCTGATCTGCAAACGGAGTATCCTTATGGGGAATAAAAGGTCCGATGCCAACCATTTCAGGTTTCAATTCTTTAATAAACAGAAGATCCTGATAAAGGGTGTCTACCGTTTGTCCCGGTGATCCTACCATAAATCCGCAACCGGTCTGATAGCCGATTTTTTTCAGAAATTTCAGGCAGTTTTTTCTGTTGTTTAAAGACATCTGTTGTGGATGGAGTTTTCTGTAATGTTCTTCATCTGCAGTTTCGTGTCTTAACAGATATCTGTCAGCTCCGGCATTAAAATATGCCTGATAACTTTCTTCGCTCTTCTCACCAATGGATAAGGTTACTGCACAGTCCGGATATTTTGATTTAATTTCCTGAACGATCTGGCAGATTTTCACATCTGTATAATAAGGATCCTCTCCTCCCTGTAATACAAATGTACGAAATCCCAGGTTCCATCCGGTTTTACAACAGGATAGAATCTGTTCTGTTGTAAGGCGATATCTGTCGGCTTTTGCATTCGCACAGCGGATGCCACAATAATAACAGTTATTTTTACAATAATTAGTAAACTCAATCAGACCGCGAATGTATATTTTATTTCCATAGATCTGTGTCGCTGTCTGCTGTGCCTTTTTATGAAGTTCCTGTATCAGAAAGGAATCTTGTGTCTGTAAAATCGCACCCAATTCTTCCCTTGAAATACTTTGCGTATTTTGGATACTCTCTAACATTTTTAAATCTGCTGACACTATGTAATCCCCCTCTTGTTATATGTTTTCTGCCTTTTTTTGAGCAAACTGTTTTTACAGAAATCCCTGCAAGCCGCCCGATTTTTCCTGTCATTGCATTAATCATATCCTGGGGTGCATCCATCGCCACGCTGATAATATTAACACCACGCTGTCTGTATGGGATTCCCATTCTTCCTATGATATATTCACCATATTCGTGAAGAATCTGATTCAGCTCTTTCACAGAATCAGGCTCTTCAACTATAATTCCAATCACCGCAATTCTGCTCGCCATAGAAACACCTCATTTCAGAAATTTTCTCAGATAATTTTCAAAATTAATATGTACAGAAATTTACAACTCTCTGAATCTGATGACTGATCGGATAATAGTCGTATCCATAAACTCCAGTCATCCATCCTGCATACTGAGCCTCCGGATCATAGTAAAGGCCATTTATTTCTACCCAGCAATGACGTGTAAATCCATCTGCCGCTCCATCTCTGCTTCCCGGTACCCGGCCACAGATCATATACGGTGTATATCCTATTTCTCTTGCAAGAGCAGCAAAAATACAGGAAAATCCATAACAGTTGCCATATCCTGTACGAAACATCCTCAATGCCTCACTGCGCGCCCAGCCACTCTGGTAAATGTTAGGATCCGAACCACCATAGTAAAATCCTCCGTAAACAACATATTTCCAACATGCATAAAGCTTCTGGCTCTGACTCATACCTGAATTTGTGATTGACGATACAATCTGCATCACACGCATTTTCAGCAGAGCATTATAATCTTTTCTTGCAGCACCGGAATTGGTAAAATAAAGCTGGCCGTTCTGTCTGGATTTCTTCTGATACAGCCTTCCTTTTGGATCCGCATAATACAGATTATTCTTATAGATAAAATATCCAATGCTGGCACGGCCGTGTTCTGTCCTTATATGATAAATATTGGATCCGGATTTTACAATTTTATTCTGTTTATTCTCAAATAAACGTCCTTTCTCATCAAAAACATAAACTACATTGTTGATACGCTGTCCTCCCCGCACAGCATTTCCATTTGCGCCAAAATAATACTTATAGCCATTATATCTCTTCCATTTGTTCTTAACCATTTTTCCCTTGTAATAATAGTAAATCTTGTTTCCCTTTGTAACCAGTTCTCTTATGGGAACCGGAGATGGCGTCGGGGATACCCCGGGCTGCTCTGTAACAGGAATATCACTTTCCGCAGCCTGTACACCAAATACCGGCATAGCTAAAACAGCAACTGCCATTATGATAAACAGCAACTTTTTCAATGTTTTCATAAACCTTTTTCTCCTTACACATTTTCATAATCTCAGAAACAAAAATATAACTACACACCATGACTACAATCCTGTCTCTTCCATTACCTTCTTCACTTTAGTGTAACAAAAATTTATCTGATTTCCACACTTTTGTGGCATTTTATCAAAAAATACTGCTGTCCGAACTTTTATCAATGTTTCGAACAGCAGTATCTGCTATATCTCTGAATTATTATAATTTCTTACCTGTAAGCATTTCATAACCCTGAAGATATTTTCCGATTGTCTTATCTACAATATCCTGCGGAAGTGTCCAGTCATTGTCCGGATTTGCTTTCAGCCAGTCACGTGCAAACTGTTTGTCAAAGGATGGTTGGCCATGTCCCGGTTCATATCCTTCAGCAGGCCAGAAACGGGAGCTGTCCGGTGTGAGCATCTCATCACCGATCACCATGTTTCCGTCTTTATCCAGACCAAATTCGAATTTGGTATCTGCGATAATGATTCCCTTGCTTAATGCATATTCCGCACATTTCTTATAAAGTGCAATTGTATTATCACGAAGTTTTGCAGCTAGTTCCTCTCCTCTGCCCGGGAAATACTTTTCAAGGTGAGCGATGCTCTGCTCATAGGAGATATTTTCGTCATGATCGCCAATCTCAGCCTTTGTGGACGGAGTATAGATCGGCTCAGGAAGCTTGTCAGATTCCTTCAGTCCTTCCGGTAATTCAATGCCGCAGACTTTACCTGTCTTTTTGTAGCTTTCCCAGCCGCTTCCTGTAATATATCCACGAACAATACACTCGATAGGCAGCATTTCAAGCTTACGGCACATCATGCTGTTTCCGTCAAATTTCTCCTGCTGGAAAAATTCAGGCATATCTTTTACATCTACAGAAATCATGTGGTTCGGCAGAATGTCTTCTGTCATGTCAAACCAGAACTTGGACATCTGAGTCAGTACAGTTCCCTTCTTGGTTACCTGATTGTTCAGGATAACATCAAAGCAGCTGATGCGGTCTGTCGCAACCATGATCAGGCTGTCACCGTTGTCATAAATCTCACGTACTTTACCTTCTTTGATTGGTTTCATTTCCTGCATTTTTTTCGCACCTCAATATTCGTTATGTAATTTGTAAAACTCCAAAATCATCGGCCTTTGCCGAAATTACTGTATTACCGTACCACTATCTCTGTAAGATTGTCAATACACTGAATTTTATTTAGCTTTGCTGATAAAATGTAAGCGTTACTGTTCACTCCGTTCACAGTAACGTAGCCAAAATTCATTCCAGATTGCCTGCGGCAATGGAATTTTGGCTTGTATGTCTCGGGATTTTGGCATATTCATGCCAAAACACCTCGCGGGATAGT
>ENA-OQKV01000510-OQKV01000510.1-human-gut-metagenome-genome-assembly--contig:-NODE-510-length-14277-cov-4.360565_pt1 | contig 14277 bp, 11 predicted proteins | sample MGYA00242655_ERZ504811 | MGnify/ENA primary metagenome ERZ504811 (study PRJEB26092, sample SAMD00036406) | human gut metagenome | host: Homo sapiens | study: EMG produced TPA metagenomics assembly of...
CTGCTCGGTCGCCGCGTTGTCCAGGCAGTTGCCCTTGCGGCTCATGGACTGACGGATGCCGAGGCGTCCGAGCTCTTCCCGCCACCACCGGTGCTGGTACTGCCATCCCATGTCGGAATTAAACCGATGTCGGTTTAATTCCGATTAAGCCGGGTTTGTTGTTAAGCCGGGGAACGGTTCGGGGTCTTGGTGGCTGGCCGTGTCCCATGTGGTTTCCCGGCTTAACGTTCCGGGTTATGTTCGTCTTGTCCCATTTGATTCGAACGAAGGAGTTTGCCATGGGTGAGACGACGGTTGGCCATGTCGCGGGCGAGGTGGTCCGCGCGCTTTACGGGGCCGGTTATATGGAATCCACCATAGGCCAGTACCGCAAGTCCATCAGGGCGTTGGAACGGTACGCCGGAGGCCCGGATGCGGTGTACACGCGTGGGTTGGGCGCGGGGTTCGCCGCGTCGACCTTCAGTGAGCGGACGGGCGGTTTCAGCAGGCAGCGGTGGTTCGATTACGGCAGGCTGGCGCGTTTGTGCGACTCGTATCTGCGGTCCGGTTCGGTGGACCTGGGCAAGTGGCGCAGGAGCAGGCTTGCGGAGCCGGTGGTTCCGGGTTTGGCCGTGGTCATGGAGCGTTGGGAGGCGTATCTCGCCGGTTCGGGACTGGCTTCGGCGACGGTGGGGCATTACCGTCGGATGGCGGGCTTGTTCCTCACGTGGCTGGAATCTCATGGGGTCGTGTCGTTGGACGGTTCGGATGGCTCGCATGTGCTGGGGTTCCTGGCCGGGCTGCGTTCACGCTGGTCGGAGTCGTCGATGCGGCACGCCGCGTCGGGCCTGCGCCCGTTGTTCAGATGGCTCGGGCGGGATGACCTGGCGGACGCGATCGGCCTGGCCGGCATACGCAGGACCCACGCGATCGCGGGAACGTTGCCCGACGACGAGCACCGCCGCTTGCTGGAGGCGTGCGCCTCGCGGTCGGTGCCGTCGAGGGACGCGGCGATCACCCTGCTGTCGCTGACGTGCGGGCTGAGGGCATGCGATGTGATCGGTCTGAGGATCGCCGACGTGGATTGGGATTCCATGAGCATAGGTCTGGTGCAGCGAAAGACGGGCAATCCGTTGACCGTGCCGATGACGGGACCGCTGGCCGCGAGGCTGGCGTCCTGGCTGTTGGACGAAAGGCCCGCCACCGACGACGACCGTGTGTTCGTGCGGTACAAGGCGCCCCATGTCGCGCTTCGGGGTCATTCATCGGTGTACGAGGCGATCAGCCGTGTCATGCGGCACGCCGGGCTCGGACGCCGGGGCGGTTCCAGGCTGTTGCGGCGCAACGCGGCGACGAGGATGCTGGAGGCGGCCACGCCGTTGCCGACGATCAGCGCGGTGCTTGGCCACGCCGACCCCGATTCCACACGCGTCTACATGGCCACGCACCGCGGGGGAATGCTCGCGTGCGTGCTGCCCGTGCCGGAAGGCGGATCGTCATGAGACCCACGGAACACGGATTCGTCGGCCCGCTCGCCGGCGAATTGGAGGAGTACATCCGCTTCAAGGCGTCCATGGGCAGGCATGGCGCCACCCGCGTCCAGGTCCTGCGCTCGTTCGACCGGCATTGCCTCGAACACGGGGCCGTGCGTCTGGAGCGGGGCGTCGTGGAGCGATGGATCGCCCATAGGATCGACGCGAATCCCGGGGGTTGCCGCTCGTGGTTCTCGTACATCAGGGACTTCGGCAGGTGGATGCGACTGGCCCACGATCCCGACGCGTACGTGCTCTCCGACCAGTGGAAGGCCGGATCCCCTCGTCCGACGCCGTACCTGCTGACGGACCGCGAGGCCGCCCTGTTCCTGCGGGCCGCGGGAACGTTGGAGTCTCCGTCGCCGTGGGCGTGGCAGTCTCGCGCGTTCTTCATGCTCATGGCCTGCTGCGGGCTGCGCACCCGAGAGGTCAGGAGACTCGCCGTCGGGCACGTCGACCACAAGGCCCGTTCCATCGACGTGGTCGATTCCAAGGCCGGTCGCAGCCGCAGGCTGCCCGTGGGCGACGAGGTCGCCGCCGAACTGCTGGAATGCGACCAACGGTCCCGCGAACGCTTCGGAGACGACCGTCCCGCGTTCTTCGTCGCCTCCACCGGCAATCCGGTCTCCCCGGGCATGCCCGGCGTGGTGTTCCGCCGCGTCTGGACGCGGGCCGGGCTCGAGTGGCCACAAGCCGGCAAACGGCCCAGGCCCTATGATTTCCGGCACCGGTTCGCGTTCGCGAACATCGAGCGGTGGACTCGCGACGGCGTGGACGTGATGGCGATGCTGCCCTATCTGGCGGCCTATATGGGACACGCCGGCATCGACAGCACCCTCTACTACGTGCACGCCAGCCCCGATTTCATGGACGGATACGCGGACCTCGTCGCCGACGCCGAACGCGTGGTCCCGGAAACGGAGGAACCATGAGCAAGGCAAGGAAAACGGCCGCCAGCTCCGGTGAACCGGACTTCTGGCGAGTCGCGCGCGACTGGCTGCACCACTGGCTGCCCAAGGTGCGGGGCAGCTCGCCGAAGACCGTCGAGGCGTACCGCATCGGTCTGGAATCCTACGTCCGATGGCTCGAAACCACGGAAGGCACGCAGCGCAGCCACATCGGTTTCGGGCATTTCGACCGGGCGCGCCTGGGCCGGTGGGTCGAATGGATGCGGACCGAGCGCGGGTACTCGGACCGCACCATCATGCTGAGGATGACGACGATGCGCGTGTTCCTCGACCACGCGGGCCTCGAACACCCGGCATTGACCGCGCTGGGCAACGACGCGGCCGGCATACGTGTCAAACCACCCGCGCGCAAACCCGTCGACCACCTCGGGGAGGAACACACCAAAGCGTTGCTGACCGCATGGGGCACCGGCGACGCCAAATCGCGCAGGAACCGCATGCTCCTGATCCTCATGTACGACACCGCCGCCAGGATCGGCGAACTCGCCGCACTGACCATCGCGGACGTGGGTATGGATAAGCCGGCCAGGGTCACGCTCACCGGCAAACGCGGCAAGAGCCGGGTCGTGCCCCTGGGAGAAAGGACACGAACCCACCTGGCCGCCTACCTCGAGGAATTCCATCCCGGACCGTCCATGCGCGACGGCGACAGGCCGTTGTTCCACTCGACGAGGAACGGCGCCATCCAGCCGCTCTCCGTGGACCGGATCGACGAGATCCTCAAAACCGCGGCGGCCAGAGCACGCCGCGGGACGTGCCCGTCCATGCCCGAACGCGTCCACTGCCACCTGATCCGCCGGACCCGCGCCATGGACCTCTACCAACAGGGCGTGCCGCTACCGCTCATCATGCAACTGCTCGGCCACGAAAGCATGAGCACAACCAGCGCGTTCTACGCGTTCGCGACCCTCGACATGATGCGCAAAGCCGTCGATGCGGCCAACCCCGGCCCCGACCCCTCCAAGGAGACATGGCTCAGCGAGCAACGACTCCGACAACTACACACCCTCAAATAACCCGGAACGTTAAGCCGGGAAACCACATGGGACACGGCCAGCCACCAAGACCCCGAACCGTTCCCCGGCTTAACAACAAACCCGGCTTAATCCGAGTGCAGGATCGGCTCCGCTCCGGCGGGCAGGCGCTCCGCGAGCATGGCGAGCAGGCGCTTCTGCTGGTCCATGTCGGGATGCCGGCTCACGTCCCAGGCCACGATCTCCTTGCTCGCCATGTCGTACACGGGCGCAAGATACGCCTTGCCGCCCGCGACCTTGAACTCGGTGACATCGGTCCCGAGCTTGGAGAACGGACGCTCGGCGTCGAAGTCGCGTTTGAGCAGGTTATGCACGTGGCCACCCGTCTCGCCCCTGTACGAGCTGTATCTCCTCCACGGGTTCGCGGCGCGGATCCGGCACCTGAGCCCCATGCGGCGCATGACCCTGAGCACGCTCTTGGCCGACACCCGCCGGCCGAACTCGTGGACCAGGCACATGCGCACCTGCCGGTGGCCGCACCCGTTGGCGGTCCGTCCCCAGATCTCGCGCACCAACGGCTCGAGGTCGGCCCGTGTCACATGCGCCGTGTGCGACAGGTGGTGGTAGTACGTGGAGCGCGGCAGCCCGGCTATCCTCAGGAGATGGTCGAGCCGGTGTCCCTGCCCTGCGAGCAGTCGGACGACGGCGCTTCGCTCGCGTCTCGTGACTTGTTCGCCCGCAGGGCCCGGAGTTTTTCCAGGTACGCGACCTTCGCCTTCAGATAGGCGACCTGTTCGGCGAGCTCCTGCTCGCGCGTCGGTTTGGGTTTCGGCTTGGACCTCGCGCCCTTCGGCCTGCCCTTGGGCCTTGGCCTGAGCGCCTCCGCGCCTCCGGCCCGGTACTCGCGGCACCAGCGCTGCAACGCCGTGACGCTCGCGACCCCGTATCTGGCCATGACCTCCGTCTTGGTCATTCCGCCCTCGACGCGGTCGCGCGCCGCGGCGACCTTCGTCTCCCAGTCGTACCTTCTGCTGCCGTTGCTTCCCATGACCGCCTCCTCGCCGCCGGACCTGTACAGCCTGATCCAGTTTCTCGCGGTATACGCCGGTATGGCAAGCCGACCGGCGAGGACGCCCTTGCCGGCACCGGCCTTGATGAGTTCCAACGCCTCGCGGCGGAACCCGTCGTCGTAATGCCTCCTCCGATCATCGAATCTGAATTTCTTCAGTCCAACAATCGGGGTGCGGTTCAATCTTGCAACGCTGGTGGGCGTTCCGGATATGAGAAAATGGCCGGAAACCCATTCGTTTTGCTGGATTTCCGACCCTTTTCCTAGTGGAGCGGATGACGGGAATCGAACCCGCGTAATCAGTTTGGAAGACTGAGGCTCTACCATTGAGCTACATCCGCGCAAACGTCGCTTTTGGCGACTTGGGTTATTATACATATTTCTGTGGGGATGGCAACCGCGCCTGTCGCAGGGTTGTCACACGGCAAGACTACATGACCGCTTCGAGACAACGGGACGAACTACACTGCCGAAACGTATTCAAGAAAACGGAGAGAATTCGATCAGACCATGACCTATGATCTCGTCTCGCTATCCATCATCATGATGATTGCAGTGGCGTGTCCTATCATCACGCAGCTTATTCCCGGCAAACCCATGCCGCAGACCGTGCTGCTGCTGGTGTTCGGGGCGATATTCGGACCATTCATCCTAGATAAAATCTGGGTGACCAAAGCCGTTGAACTGCTCAGCGAACTGGGTCTGGCGTTCCTGTTCCAGCTTGATGTGGTGCTGGGCGCGTTCGCGGCCGGCTTCATCCTGCGATTCGTCACGCCGAACGGCAACCATACATTGAACCTGAAGCTCGAAGGCGTGGGCTATGGCTTCCTTATTCCCGTGTTTTTCGTGGTTTCCGGCGCATCCATTGACGTGAAAGCGGTCGTGGCCAATCCTGCACTGCTCATCACCTTCATCATCATGCTGCTGCTGGTGCGCGCGGTGCCAATTTTTGTGGCCACGACGCTCGACCATCGAGTCAACCCACTCGACCCGCAGGATAAGCTCACCGTTTCGCTGTATTTTACAACGGCTCTGCCGCTGATTGTGGCCGTGACTTCTCTTGCGGTGCAGGGCGGCACCATGCACCAAACCACCGCGTCAACGCTGGTGGCCGCCGGCGCCGTGACCGTATTCCTCATGCCGCTCCTCGGCGGATTGACATCCAAATTGATGAAAGGTGAGACCCGACTAATCGCGCCGACGGCCTGAACGACGCGCACGGGGGAAGAAAAACGATAACTCACTGAGTCGATGCACAGGCTGATACCGGCGCGGCGCAGCTTCTTGGCGAGCGCGGCGAGGTCCTCGTTGGTGCCGAGCTTCGGGTCTACAGTGTCGAAGCCCTGGACCGCATAGCCACCGTCATTGTTCGGGTGGGGCATGTCGAGCAGCGGCATGAGGTGCAGGTAGGTGAGCTTCTGCTCCTTGAGGTACGGGATCTTATCGGCAAGCTTCTTGAGATCCCCGGCAAACAGGTCGGTGTACATGGTCATGCCGAACATGTTGCCGCGCTTGTACCAATCCGGGTCTTGTTCGCGGGACTTGTCGAGACGCTTCAGGTCGGCGGGACGGTCAGCATAGGCCTCAGCCATGCTGTCGACGAGAGAGTCGAAGGCATCATGGTCGTTGTACAGACTCATGAAGAGCCGCTCAAGTTCATCCTTATGAGCTGCGAAGCGGGTATTGAAAACAGTGCCGGTATGCCTTTTCTTTGCCTTATTCTGCGCGATTGACTTCTCTGCCTGTGCCGACTGGCTGCTCTGAGCCACCGGAAACTCCTTCGTCTCTGCCCGCTGCTCGCGTCAATCGTTTGACATGTTGCGTCAACTATATCAAACCGGTTCGATGCATGTAACCGAGGACGCGCCGAAGAGAAGCTGAAATTTCGCACCGTTCAGCGGATTTCGCGCGAATCATTACCGGATTGAATCATCACCACGGCGGACGCAACCGGGCCATCATGGCTCAGGGAGATGCGGACGTCGGGGATCGAACCCGAGTAATCAGTCTGGAACGCCGGCGATGCGTCACCACTCAGCGACACATGCGGCACACCGCGCGAATCATCGAGAATCTCAATCTCGCGCCACGGGAAATTATCCAGCGTGAACGGGAACGGCGCACTCCCCAGAAAATCACACCACGCTTTAAGGAACGCCTCTTTGCCGGCCCATTTGGCGGCCAGATGGACAGCTTCGCCATCGTTTTTTTTGGCGTGCGCGGTCCTCCGCCTGCCGTACCTCGCGCACGGAAAACAGAGCACGCATATGCGAGCCCGGCTGTCCCAACTGTTCAGCGAACGCGGCCACATCCACCACGTCATGCCCCAAACCAAATGTGTTCATGGTTCCCATTGTCCACCGCTTCGCGCGCAAGTTCCACGTTCCATCAAAATTGAGCTCTAATTCCATTTCAAGGGGCTGATTTGAGCTTTTCCGAATATCTATCTCCGTTTCGAGGGGCCGGTCATCCTTTGCACCACAAGTATCCACAGCATAATGCCAACGCCATTCCGCCATTTTTGCGCCTCGTCTACTTGGACACCAGCCCCTTAGAAACGGAAGTAGACCTCCGAAGAAACGTAAATCAGCCCCTCGAAATGCAGAAAGCCGCGCGAACACGCCATAATGGCTGTATGGCACAACGGCAATTGATACGCACCACCGCGGAAACACCCATCGGTCGGATGATGATGGCTTCAGACGGTGAGGCGCTCACCGAGCTATGCCTCGAGGACTGGTGGTGGGCCACCAAGAACCAGCAGCACGACAACGGAACGCCAGATTCCGAACTCGAGGTGTTCCGCATAACCCGCGACTGGCTGCAGGCCTACTTTGCAGACGAACGCCCAAGCCTCAGCCAGGCCCCACCAATGAATCCGGCGGGCACTCCGTTTCAGCACGAAGTATGGCAACTCGTTGCAGAAATTCCTTACGGCATGACAGCCAGCTACGGAGAGATAGCCGCCGAGCTGTCCGAACGCCGCGGCGGAGGGCGTATGGCTGCGCAAGCGGTTGGAGGCGCGGTCAAGCACAATCCAATCACCATCATCGTGCCTTGCCACCGCGTGGTCGGATCAGGCCGTGCGTTTGGCGGCTATGGCGGCCGGCTCGACATCAAGGCCGAACTGCTCGAGCACGAGGGCGTGGATATGACGCGATTCGACCTGCCGAATATCCGGCTGGCATAAATCAGCATTCAACGCCCACCGGCAACCGGCAACCGACAACTGGCAACCGACAATCGGCAACCAACGATCAGCACTCGGCACAGGACTCCGCCCCAACTACCCAACAATTTCCCGAGTCATGCCGAGAAACCCATGTGGAATTGTTCACCATCAGTGCGTCATCGGCGGATTGCACCATCGGCAACCATACAATCCCTACAATGAAAGGCACACGGCAGCAGGCAAACCGCAGCTGTGCATGAACTTGGGGCCGCAGGGCCATAAGCAAAATCGGGAGGCGTGTATGACAGGCATCATCGACTATGCACGCACCGAGTTGCGCCCGTTCTCCGAATTGCCGTTCAATGAAATCGACGCCCTGATCATCGCCACACTCATTTATGAAGACGTGGCCAACATCTGCCCCACACTGATGCTTGACGAACAGCAGCAATCCGGCTCATTCGCCACGCGCATCCGTACATTTGAACCCAAACATCCGTTGATATGGCTCAAAGGGCTCTGGCATCCGGCAATGGAATCAATCAGCCTCAAAGAGGCCAACCAAGAATTGCATCGTTCAATCGATACATCGGAGGATGACAAACCCCACGAAGCCCAAATGGTCTCGGTGATCGATCCACACCTCACCCATACTCTGTTCGAGGAGGCCGGCAATAATCCGCGCTTTACCGGCATACAGCTGGGAGCCGTCGTCGAGCATGTCAACCGCGGCGAGCAAACCCAATTTGCCGCGGCGACGTTCCAACTGCCCGACGGGCACAACCGTCGCAATCCTACGCATAAAGGCACCATGGTCCTCTCCTTCCGCGGAACCGATGATTCGCTAATCGGCTGGAAAGAGGATTTCAACATGGCTTTCCAGTATCCAGTACCGGCCCAACGCGCAGCCAGTGCATATCTGGATACGGTGGCCCGCCTATGGGACGGTCCGATTGTTCTGGTAGGCCACTCCAAAGGCGGCAATCTGGCGGTGTATGCGGCGGCCAATGTGCCTAGCGAGATTCAGGAACGTATCGCGGTCGTATATTCGCACGATGGACCTGGATTCGATGAGGCGTTCTTCGATGAAGACGGGTACGTGCGCATTGCGTCGAAGATCCATAAATCGGTACCGGGCTCGTCGATTATCGGCATGCTGTTTGAGACTCGTGAGCATGTGGAAGACGGCTATACGGTGGTCAGCAGCGATGGAGCCAGCATCATGCAGCATTTCGCATTGCACTGGCAAGTCGATCATGGCCAATTCGTACAGGCTGATGGACTGACAAGTAGCGCGCAATACCTGGCACGCACGATCAACGGATGGATGGCAAAATACGACGACGAGCATCGCCGCAAGTTCATCGAAAACCTGTTCGCGATCTTCGAGGCCGGCGGATACGCCACATTCGGCGACCTCACTTCGCATTTGGCACAGTCACTGCCGATTATGCTCGCCGCGGCCCGCAACATTGATGTCGAAGATCGCGACGTGATGATCGAAGTGCTCAAAGGCTTCGCCGCGACAGCCGCCACGTCGGTAATCTCGGCCAAGTAGTCGGAGGCCATCAAACTGGTTTTGCCAGTCAGTCTCAATAGCGCAAGAGCCGGCCCCTGAGATACTCAGGGCGTCCGGCTCTTACTTCCATTTCCCCAGCGGGGTTGGCTTAATCGCAGTATATCTCACTGCTGACCATACCTGTTCACTTACTCCTAATCAATGAGTTTGTAGCCGTGATCGGCGACTACGGACTTGAGCTTGGTGAGGTAGGTTTCGGCGGCCTTGGAGAGCTTGGAGCGCTCGTTGGTGATCCAGCCGACCAGCATCGTCTCATCGGTGTCGAGCGGCACGGTGACGATCTTCTCGTTGTTGAGGTCGCCGTTGTCGATGCCGGTGCACACTGTGTAGCCGTTGAGGCCGATGATGAAGTTCAGGATTGTGGCGCGGTCGGTCACGTTGATTTGCTTGGGGGAGTACTCCGGCCAGACCGCTTCCTCATAGAAGTAGAACGAGCCTTCCTCGCCCTGCTCGTACTGGATGAACGGGTATGGCTTGAGGTCCTCCATGGTGATGACCTTCTTGGAGGCCAGTGGGTTGTTGCGCGAGATGAACACGTGCAGCGGCGCGCGGAAGAGCGGATGGAATTCGAGGTGCTTCTCGCGCAGGAGCTTACCGATCACATCCTTGTTGAAATCGGACAGGTAGATGATGCCGATTTCGGACTGCATGTTGGCGACCTGGTTGATGATGTCGCGCGTACGGGTCTCGCGGATGGTGAACTCGTATTCGTCGGACTTGATGGAGTTGATCATCTCCACGAACGCTTCGACGGCGAACATGTAGTGCTGGGTGGAGACCTGGCACAGCTGCTTGCGTGGCTTGGCGTGCTTGTAACGCTCTTCGAGCAGATCGGCCTGATCAAGCACCTGACGGGCGTAGGTCAGGAATTCCGCGCCGTCCACGGTCAGGGCGATGCCCTGCGAGGAGCGGGTGAAAATCTCGATGCCCAGCTCGTTCTCCAGTTCCTTGACCGACGAGCTCAGGGCCGGCTGGGAGACGTACAGAGCGTGGGATGCCTCGTTCATCGAGCCGCATTCGACGATTTTGACGATGTATTTCAGCTGCAGCAGTGTCATAAGGTCTATTTATAGCCTGAGGGATAGTCGGGAGAAGGGTTTATAGCCGTACTCCGAGCTGGGCGAGGGATTCGCGTGCCTGCAGCGCGTTTTCGAAGAGAAGTCCGTGGATGCCGACTTCGTTGGCTCCGACGATGTTCTTGGCGGTGTCATCGAAGAACACGCAGTTGCCGGCGGTCAAGCCAAAGTGGTTCAAAGCCAGCTCGTAGATGTCGGCGTTGGGCTTGTGCATTTTCTCCACGCCGGAGACCACCGTGCCCTGCAGCAGTTCCTCGAGACGCGGGAATTTTTCGAATGCCAGATGGAACGTCTCGTGAGACCAGTTGGTCAGCCCCCACACGCCGTAGCCATGGGCCTTGAGATCTTCGAGCAACTCGACCATGCCCGGCAGCGTGCGGGGTAGCGCGTCATCATAGTGCGCGATGTAATATTCAAAGATCGCGGCAAGCTCATCGCCTTGTTCACGACGGACGTCGGGCAGGATATCGGCCAGGTCCTCGCCGGCATCCATGCGATCCTCGTAATGGAAAAAGCCACATGGATCATCGTTGGCACAAATACGGTTCACCACGTCGTCGGGAAACTTACCTTCGAGGCATGCGCGGGTATTCCAGTCCAGCAGCACGCCGCAGAAGTCGAAAATCACATCGGTGATGGGGGAGTTGGTCATGATGCTCCTTGGTTTGTGGGCTATCTTCAGTGGTTCCTGTAATTAGTGTACGGGTTGATTGCCCAAATTGGGGTACATGGAGTTTAATTCTTGGCTCAACCTTTGCCAGGCTTTTCTCTCCCTCCGTCTCGGCTTCGCCGACCCACCTCCCTCATCAGAGGGAGGTCATATTATTCGGCGAGGCCAAGAACTACGCAATTATGTCGGCGATGGCTTCGGGAATCGCGCGAATCACGTCACCGGCTACAATCGGGTGTCCGAGCGTCATGAAGCGCTGATGATGTTCCTGGCCCACCAGTTCCGGTTCTTGCCAGCCCTGCTGCTCGGATTCCGAAGCGATTGCGGCGGCCATGCCATGCAGATAGGCCGCGGAGGCGACGGTCTCCGCTGTGGTAATCAACGCATCCTGCTGGGCGAGCAAGGCACCGGTAAGACCTGCCAGCACATCACCGGCACCAGCGGCGGCCAGCCATGCCGGCGCGCTGCCAGAAACATAGACATGATCCTCGTCCACCACAATGGTCACCGCGCCCTTCAGCAACACGGTCGCACCGGTCAGCTCATGCGCACGCAGAGCACAAGCCAACAGATGAATCTGCACATCGTCAACGGTGTAAGGTTCACGCGGCTCAGCATGTTCGGCCGCATCCTGCCGCGCTTCCAGCCGATTCAGCAACTTGGCCATCTCGCCGGCGTGAGGCGTAATCACTACCTGCCCTGGCACACGTTTGGGCAACAAGTCAAGTGCGCCGGCATCCACCACGATTGGTGGCATGTCATAAGCATTGCCGGCATCGTCTTCAGCAGACGCATCATAATGCTTGAGCAAGGCCGCTATGGTTTCGCGTTGCATATCCGTGCCGGCACCATCGGCATCGGCATCCGGTACACCGGAGCCGACGACCCAGGACTGTACATGTCCCTTGCCGATCACGGCTTCCGGCAGCGCGGCAAGCACCATATTCTGGGCACGTTCCGGTCCGAGATAGCGGACCATGCCGGTATTCGCGCGTGCGGCCGCACGGGATGTCAGCACCGCGGCACCCGGATAGGACTGCGAACCAGTGACCAATCCGACCACGCCGCGTGAATACTTGCCATCCTCAAAACGAGGAAGACGAATCGAGTCGGCGGCAAAGGTGTTGTTCACGACTTCGACCGCAGGTTCACGCTCGTCAATATCGAATCCAAAATCGACCAACTCGATTCGACCACACGAGAACGTTGCGGGAGGCAGCACGGCGCACGGTTTCATCGCACCAAACGTCGCCGTGACCGTAGCAGGAATGTACGGGCCGGGCAATGAACCGTCGTTGACCCCGATGCCGGACGGCGTATCCACCGCGAGCACCAGCGGAAAGTCACCGGACGATTCGCGGTTGGGAAGAGCCGGCTCATCAGGGACCTCACCGTCAAGACCTAAGGCGGAAGCCAACGCTGCGGGGATTCCACGCAATGTGCCTTCGATGCCGATGCCGGTCATCGCATCGATAATGAGATGCGACTGCTGAGCCACAGACACCGCGGTTTGCAGGCGTTCGCCCGCCTCGCCAGCGGAGAAGCCGGACGAACAGCCAGAAATTTCGGCGGCCGGGTCAAGTACCAAGACTTTGCCGCCAGCGCGAACGAATGCGGCGAATCCGGCCTCATGCAACGACTTGCCCACGGCTATTGCAGTAACCTTGGCACCCTCCTGCGCCAGAGCGGCGGCGGCGAACAGCCCATCGCCGCCATTGTCGCCGGCCCCGGCAAGCAGCACGATGGAAGTATCCTCGAGCGCCAGATCCTCGTCATCCAGCATGCCGGCAGCAATATGGGCTGTGGCCTGTGCGGCCATGCGCATCAGCGGCACGCCCTTATCCAGCAGCGGACGTTCCATATCCCGCACAGTGCCGGAGTCATAGGCACTATGCAATAACAGTTCACGGCGATCGACGTCATCGGCGTATTCCATGGCAGACCCCTTTGCGGTGCTTACGAACGAACACCATTGATTTTAGCCCGTTTGCCGAGTCACGCCGATAGCAAACATGAACATTCATGCTGTCGTCCACCTTCTTCATGGCTTCCGTTACTATGGTCTGTTGGTTTAACAGGACTCTATACGGAAAGCAGCAGGTGAAGCATGGCGATCGAGGCACAGGGTCTGGAGATTCAGATCGGCGCGCGCACCCTGCTCCATCCCACCAATTTCCATGTGGCCAAGGGAGACAAGATTGGTCTGGTGGGCCGCAACGGTGCCGGCAAGACCACGCTGACCCGTGTGATCACCGGCGACATGCTGCCGACCGCCGGCAAAGTACGTGTTTCCGGCAAGCTTGGCTACCTGCCTCAGGACACGCACGCTTCCGATCCCACGCAGACTGCGCTCGACCGCATGATGAGCGCGCGTGACATCGCCACCATCATCAACCGTATCCGCAAGGCCGAGAAGGAAATGACCGACCCGGATCCGGACGTGATGACCAAGGCCATGAACCGTTACGACAAGGCCATGCAGGACTTCGACAAGGCCGGTGGCTATGCGGCACAGTCCGAGGCGATTTCCATGGCGACTTCGCTTGGCTTACCGCAGGAGGTCATGGAACAGCAACTTGGCACCCTGTCCGGCGGTCAGCGCCGTCGTATCGAACTGGCGCGAATCCTGTTCTCCGACGCTGATACGTTGATTCTCGACGAGCCCACCAACCATTTGGACGCGGACTCCATCGAATGGCTGCGTGGCTACCTGAAGAAGTACGAGGGCGGCTTCCTGGTCATCTCCCACTCCACGGAATTACTGGATGAAGTGGTGAACAAGGTGTGGCATCTGGATGCGCAACTCGGCCAGATCGACATGTATTCACTGAGCTGGAAGGCCTATCTGCACCAGCGCGTGGTTGATGAGGAGCGTCGCCGCCGTGAGCGTGAAGTGGCGGAGAAGAAGGCCGAACGCTTGATGAAGCAAGGCATTCGTCTGCATGCCAAGGCCACCAAGGCGGTGGCCGCGCAGAACATGATGCGCCGCGCCGAGAAACTGCTGGAGAACACCTCGGAGGCGCAGAAGGCCGAGAAGGTGGCGGATATTCGCTTCCCCGAGCCGGCACCGTGCGGTCGTACGCCGATTATGGCCAAGGATATTTCCAAGGCGTATGGTTCCAATATCGTGTTCGCCGGCGTGAATCTGGCTATTGACAAGGGCTCACGTGTGGTGATTCTCGGCTACAATGGCGCCGGTAAGACCACTACGCTGCGTCTACTGGCCCACATCGAGGAACCGGACACCGGTTCTGTGGA
>ENA-OQKV01000516-OQKV01000516.1-human-gut-metagenome-genome-assembly--contig:-NODE-516-length-14196-cov-3.779942_pt1 | contig 14196 bp, 17 predicted proteins | sample MGYA00242655_ERZ504811 | MGnify/ENA primary metagenome ERZ504811 (study PRJEB26092, sample SAMD00036406) | human gut metagenome | host: Homo sapiens | study: EMG produced TPA metagenomics assembly of...
ACTTGATACATGTATCAAGTGGTTTTTAGTATGTAGATATAAATTTGATTGAATAAATATAAAAGGATATTAGTAATGTAATCAATTTTGTTTATTTGTTACATTAGTGAATATCTTTATGCTCTTTAATGTCTTTATCAGCTTCTTTTGCCAAGTATTCAAGCGCTCGTTTAGGAGCGGTTCTTTCACCTGTTTCTGGGTCTATAAATTCAACGCGGTCCAAGGTGCTTGTAATTTGACCACGAATGAAGCTTAAGTAGATTTCGTATAGTTCTTTTTTTTCTGCTAACTCTTCTGGCATTAATTCTTGACCAGATTTTTTCTTTGCAGCTAGTTCATTTATTCGTTTTAATGTATCGTTAATATTACTCATATGCGCCTCCTGTATTCTATATTAGAATAGTATGTTTTATTATAACATAGAACTTAATGAATACGTATGGTAAGATATAAGTTGTACGCGTCTGTACTTTCACAGGTGAGAAAGGAGAACTGTATGCGTGTAACAAAAGCGATAAAGGCAGAGCAGTTGAAATTGTTACAAGAGCATTATTTTGATGCAAAACCTGCCCTTGAGTATACAAATGAATTTGAATTATTAGTTGCTGTAGTTTTGTCAGCACAATGTACGGATGAACGGGTTAATATTGTTACTAAACGACTGTTCCCAGAACTTAATCATCCTGCAAAGATGCTTGAAATCGGAGTTGCTAAGTTAGAGACTCTCATTAAAGATTGCGGTCTTTATAAGTCCAAGGCAAAAAACTTAATTGCTACTTGTCAAATTTTAGTTGACCGATATCATGGAGAGGTACCTCGTGAGTTTGATCAACTCGTTGAATTGCCTGGTGTGGGGCGTAAAACAGCAAATGTTGTGGTATCCGTTTTATTTGGTACACCAGCCATTGCGGTAGATACACATGTATTTCGCGTGTCTAACCGATTAAAATTAGGTATTGCTAAGACGCCAGAAGAGATGGAACAAAAGTTACAAAAGGCAATTCCAAAAAAGGACTGGGCTGCTGCACACCACTGGTTAATCTATCATGGCCGTAGATTGTGTAAGGCTCGTAAGCCTTTGTGTAATGAATGTTTTTTAAATCATCTATGTCCTTCTGCAGGAAAGGTTTAATATGAAAGTAAACAATGAAGAATTTATTACCCTTTGTGCCGCACATGGTATTGAGGGAATTGATATTGTAAATGAGTTAATGCGTTTTAAAGTGCTAGATCAATTGATTTCTAGTAATGCTAGCTCCCGTGAGTGGGGTGTAACGGCAGATGATTTATATGCGTTAGCAGAAAAATCCACAGTAGAATCCTTTGGTCCTGTACCATATGATTTGAATACATTCCAAGCTCTTTATGGACCATCCTTTAGAGTGGAATTGTTTGATTTTATTAGTGACACAGGCATTTTAGAAGGTCTAGATGTAGGAACTATTTGGGAAACTCCTGTTCGTGAAAGTATCGAAGCTCATAGTAAAACGGGAGAATTGGTTCTGTATGCTTATGTAGAAGAATATGCAGGCATGGTTGAAGAGATTCTTCAATCTTATGAAGATAAAAAAGTCGTTCTGTATACGGCATCTCCCGTGTGTTATAGCATTTTGACACGTTTATATCCAATGGCTCAAATCATTAATCAATGGCCTCATCGTAGCTATTTTGACCATATCTTTACAGGCACAGTTGGTATGTTCCAATCCTCTGAAGATATTGTGGAAGAGGTCGCTAACGGATTACATAACTTGGTTCCAGAAGGGACTGCTCAATTATTCTTACCTGCTACAATGGCACAAAATCAATTGGGCTTAAATAATATGGCGTTGCAATTTTTCTTGAACCAAAAACGAGTAGAAGCTATACGGGAATGGACTCCATTAGGGGCTTATGAAATCGTATATGGTAAATACGATGTAAAAAAAATGCGTGTTGGTCTTCGTGAACGTGTAGGGGATGAGTGGAAAACAATTAATTATATTCCATTACCTCATGGCGTATTTGCGCAATTGCCAGTATTTACGGTATTAAATTATGGCTTGTCCTTGCGTTCTATTTTGTTGCCCGGCAGTCAAACGGACGTAGCCTTAGGTCAAGATGGTATTTATTGCATTGATAGCCGTGTATCTGAATTAGGTCGCACTGCTCTTATTGAAAGTGGAGCTTATTTTCTTACTTTTAAACGTCATACTGATCATATTGATGTAGATATTGCGACAGAAGCGCCTGTAGATGATATGTACTGGATGCTCCCAGATGCTGAATTAGCATATATGTGGTATGCCTATTTCTGCAGCACTACGGGTCAAACATTGATTCAAGAAATCTCCATGCTCGTTCAAACAGATGAATCCTTTGGCTATATGCTTAGTAGCGTACGTCGTCGCGTATTAGATGTAAAGGATGAGACCCAACTAATTGAATCTGTACAGGCTGCTGACGAGGCATATATTAAGGCTGTTACGGAGGCTACAACGAGTTGGAAAGAGACCGTAGATTCATTAGGTGCACAAGTTATGCCACCTACAGCTTCTATTGATATTGAAGATTATAGTGACTATAAAAAAGAATTGTAAATCATATAATTTTGGTTTAAAATATATCGTATCCTAAAAAATATAAACTACTAAATATAGTAGATACGAAACATAGCATATGAATATGTAAGAAAGGAGGACCTATGGCAGTTATTAATTTTGAAATCTTCAAGGTTATTGGTACTTTATCTGAAGATAAAGATGGTTGGAAAAAACAATTAACATGTACTAGTTGGGGAAAATACAATCCTAAGTTTGATCTTCGTGCTTGGGATAGTGAATATACAAGCATGAAAAAAGGTATTACCCTTTCTTTAGAGGAGCTTATTGCATTGCGTGACATCCTCAACGAAAGCGACTTGGAAGCTATTTTAGCTGAGGCTATTGAAGAAAAGCAAGCATCCAAGGAATAGTATTGGTTACTTGCATTTGTGCAGGTGTCATGCTATAATCTATAAGAATAATATTGATTGCTGGAAAGAGGTGTATAGAATGAAACAAGGTATTCATCCAGACTATAAAGAAGCTACAGTAACTTGCGGTTGTGGCAACACATTCAAAACTGGCTCTGTAAAAGAAGACCTTCGTGTAGACGTTTGCTCCAAATGCCATCCGTTCTTCACTGGTCAACAACGTGCGGCTCAAGCTCGTGGTCGTATTGAACAATTTAACAAACGTTACGGCAAATAATTTGTATTGTAATGTAACATGTATTGGCAGGGCTGTTGGCTCTGCCTATATTTGTTTATGAGAGGAGATCTTGTGAACAGAGAACGTATAAAAAAGTTTGTCGGAGGACAGGCTGTGATCGAAGGTGTCATGATGAGAGGCCCTGGCTATACGGCAACTGCCGTACGTGAGCCTGCGGGAACTATTGTAGTTCAAAAAGAGGCTACAAAGTCCATTGCTGACACATATCCAATATTGAAAAAACCATTTCTTCGTGGCTGTGTAGCTCTCTATGAATCTCTAGTGATAGGCATGAAGGCTTTATCCTTCTCTGCTAAGGCTGCTGGCGATGAAGAGGAAGAAATGTCTAATAGTGAAATCGCCATTACCATGGTTATTTCTACACTATTTGCGATAGCTGTGTTTTTGGCATTGCCTACATTTATCGTAAAATTCATTCCTGGTGTACAGGATAATCATATAGTATTAAATCTCATTGAAGGTGTCATTCGTTTAGTACTTTTCTTACTTTATATTTGGGGGATTGGTCTTACGAAGGATATTCAACGAGTTTTCCAATATCATGGGGCAGAGCATAAAACGATTCATACTTATGAATTAGATTTGCCTTTAACTGTAGAAAACGTTCGCCAACAAAGTCGCTTGCATGCGCGATGTGGTACAAATTTCTTACTTATTGTTATGGTAGTTAGTATCTTTGTATTTGCTTTCTTGGGTTGGCCCAATTTGTTGGAACGTATCGTGAGCCGCGTACTCCTTATGCCTGTAGTAGCTGGTATTGCGTACGAGGTAATTCGTCTTGCTGGACGTAGCGATCATTCTTTTGTGAAAGCTCTTATTAAACCAGGTCTTGCGTTACAATATATGACAACGCGTGAACCAGAAGATGATCAAATTGAAGTTGCTATACGAGCTTTAGAAGAGGTCCGTCCGCCTGAGAGTGACGCATATGAAGAGGAATAAACATGTTAGTTGATAAATTACAAGTTATTGAAGATAAATTTATGGATCTTGAGCAGCGCATTAGTGACCCAGAGGTCATTGCTCGCCAAGATGAATGGCGTAAATTGACCCGTCAACATGCTCAATTATCTGAAACCGTTGAAACGTTCCGTACTTACAAAAAAGTTTTATCTGGTATTGATGAAGCTATGGAAGTTATTGAAGATAAATCCATGGACGAAGAATTCCGCGAAATGGCACAAGAGGAATTGAAAGAGTTGAAACCTCAAAAAGAGGAATTGGAAGAAAAGTTGCAAGTTCTATTATTGCCTAAGGATCCTAATGATGATAAAAATATTATCATCGAAATTCGCGGGGCGCTGGCGGTGATGAAGCTGCATTATTTGCAGGTGACTTGTTTCGCATGTACACAAAATATGCGGAAAGCCAAGGCTGGCGTTGTGAGATTATCGATGCTAATGAACCAGAGCTTGGTGGCTTTAAAGAGGTTATTTTCTCTGTGGATGGTGAAAATGTATACTCTAAGATGAAATTTGAATCTGGTGTACATCGTGTACAACGTGTACCGGCTACAGAAACACAAGGCCGTGTACATACATCTACAGTTACAGTAGCCGTATTGCCAGAGATGGAAGATGTTGATATTGAAGTTAATGAAAAAGATTTAAAAATTGATACATATCGTGCGAGTGGTGCCGGTGGTCAGCATATCAATAAAACTGAGTCTGCTGTTCGTATTACACACTTACCATCTGGTATCGTTGTAGCGTGTCAAGATCAACGATCTCAATTACAAAACCGTGAAAAAGCTATGCGTGTATTGCGTGCTAAGTTACAGGATCAAGCTGAACAAGAGGCCATTTCTAGTATGGCTGCAGATCGTAAGAGTCAAGTCGGCACAGGTGATCGTAGTGAACGTATTCGCACCTATAACTACCCACAAGGTCGCGTCACAGATCATCGTATTAATTTAACATTATATAAATTAGATGCTATTTTAAATGGCGATCTTGATGAAATTATTCAAGCCTTAAATGCTGCAGACCAAGCGGCAAAAATGCAGGAGGCTAATACAAATGCATAAGGAGATTTGGACAATCGGTCGTATTCTCCAGTGGACAGAGCAGTACTTTCAAAGCAAGGAGATGGATACACCTCGACTTGATGGGGAAGTACTGCTTTCTCACGTTTTTAGGCAAGAATCGTATTTTATCTATATACCCATTATGACCAACCGCTTATTCAAGAGGAACTCGATGCTTTCAGACCTCTCGTTCAAGAACGAGCTAAGGGGCATTGTGTAGCGGCTATTATTGGGGAAAAGGACTTTATGGGGTTGACCTTTAAGGTGAATGATAAGGTATTGATTCCACGACCTGATACGGAAACCTTGATTGAGCATGTACTAGGTACTTATCCAAAAGATAGTAATGTGCGTATTCTTGATGTATGCACAGGCCCTGGGACAATATTATTAAGTCTATTACATTATTTGCCAAATGCTAGTGGTGTTGGTTTAGATATCTCCACAGATGCTTTACCGGTGGCACGCGAAAATGGTGAGTCCTTTAATTTAGCTGACCGAGTACAGTTTATGGAATCAGATATGTTCTCCACTTTATATGGAAAAGAGGAGAAATTTGATCTTATTGTTTCTAATCCTCCATACATTCGAACTGGTGATTTAAAGATGTTGTCTCCAGATGTATTAAATGAGCCTCATATTGCATTATTTGGTGGAGAGGATGGGCTTCAATTTTATCGAATCTTAGCTAAAGAATGTAGAAATTATTTAAACGCTAATGGCCGTGTGGCGTTTGAAGTAGGCTTTGACCAAGCAAAAGAGGTAGGTGCTTTATTGCAAGAAACAGGTCAATATTCGAATATTCAATTTATAGCTGACCTCGGTGGTCATAACCGGGTAGTGACAGCTGTATATGAGGGCTAATATGGATACTAAAATCATTACAAATCCATCAGAACAAGATATAGATACGTTAGCCCGTGCTTTGCGCAATGGTGAATTGGTGTCTATTCCTACAGAAACTGTATATGGATTAGGTGCAAATGGTCTAGATCCAGAGGCGATGGATAAAATCTATGCTGCCAAAGGACGGCCTTCTGATAATCCACTTATTTTGCATGTTCCTAATAGTGAAAGCATAAAACCTTTGGTAACAGAAATTTCTGCTACGGCGCAAGCCTTAATGGATACATTCTGGCCAGGGCCATTAACGATTACATTGCCTAAATCTGATTTAGTGCCAGATCGTGCAACAGGTGGTTTATCTCGTGTGGCGCTTCGGTGTCCTGATCATGAGGCATGTCGAGTATTATTAGAGCGTGCAGGCATACCTATAGCGGCACCTAGTGCCAATATTTCAGGGCGCCCAAGTCCAACTACTGCAGAAGATGTATATAATGATATGAATGGTCGCATTTCCTATATCTTAGATGCTGGTCCATGTACGATTGGTGTAGAGTCTACTGTTGTAGAAGTCCATGATGATAAGGTTATTATATTAAGACCTGGTGGAATTACAAAAGCACAGCTTGAACGTGTGGTGTCTACTGTTGAGTATGATACTGCGTTAGTTAATGCAACCACTATACCAAAGGCTCCTGGCATGAAGTATACGCATTATGCGCCTGATGCACCTATGACGGTTGTTGTAGGTAGTCCAGAAGGTGTAGCACACACTTTCAAAGAGCTTTCAGAAGGCATAGAAGGTCCCATAGGGTGTTTGGTAAGTCATGAAACGTATAACTTGATTAAAGAGGATGGACGATTTATGTGCCATTGTTTTGGCCATCATGGAGATGCGTTAGCATTGGGGCACGACTTTTATAAAAGTCTATTACATTTTAATGAAAATCATGTTACGCTAATCCTAGCAGAAGGTGTTGATGATGATGGTTTCGGTGTTGCCATTATGAATCGAATGGAAAAAGCATCGAGTCATCATATCATTTATAAGTAAATTTAATAGCATAAAGATGTCCACTGATAATAGAAAAATGTCTTTACATATTGGATAGATTTGCTATAATGTATAAAGTAATCACAAAATGTGATTGAGTAAGGATGTTATTATGAATATTTTATTTGTATGTACCGGTAACACTTGCCGCAGCCCTATGGCTGAAGGTATTACACGGGCCCTTGCAGCGGAGAAACATAAGGATGTTACAACTGTATCAGCTGGTTTATTTGCCGCTTATGGAGCAAAACCAACTGAACAAGCCGTAGTAGCTGTCCGTTCCATTGCAGATATTTCCAACCATGAATCGAGACCCTTAACGATGGAACTCGTAAATGCAGCAGATCTTATTCTTGGTATGACGAAAGATCACAAATCTGTACTACTTCGCCAATTCCCCTTTGAGGAAGGTAAAATTAAAACAATTTCCGAGTGGGGTGGTCTAGATGGTGATGTTACGGACCCATATGGATCTGACCAAACCGTATATAATCAATGTGCGGAACAAATTTATCACTTAGTAGAGGCCGGTCTTACATCAGTGCCTCAGAAGGCGTAGGAGATGAAATTATGAAAGTTGCAATCGGTTGTGATCATGGCGGATTAAATCTGAAGGAATCTGTTAAAGAAGTATTGAGTGCATTGGGACATGAAGTAGAGGATTTTGGTTGTTATTCAGCTGAGTCTTGCGACTATCCTGATATTGCAGTACCTGTAGCAAATGCAGTTGTATCTGGTCAAGCAGATCGCGGTATTTTGATTTGTGGTACAGGTATCGGTATCGGTATTGCAGCAAATAAGATAGCGGGCATTCGCGCTGCTCTTTGTCATGATACATTTTCTGCTCACGCATGTCGTGAACATAATGATGCGAACATCCTTACTATGGGTGAACGCGTTATTGGACCAGGCCTTGCTAACGATATTGTAACCATTTTTATGGAAACTGAGTTTGAAGGTGGACGTCATGCACGTCGTGTAGAGAAAATAAAAGCATTAGAGAAATAATACATCATTACTTTATAGATAGTTGTTCTATATGAGGAGGATACTCATGAGTTTCTTAGAAAAACAAGACCCTAATATTCAAGCTGTTATCAACCAAGAGTTAGCACGCCAACGCGATAAATTAGAAATGATTGCTTCTGAAAATTTTGTTTCTCAAGCTGTAATGGAAGCTCAAGGTAGCGTATTGACTAACAAATATGCAGAAGGGTATCCTGGTAAACGCTATTATGGCGGTTGTGAAAATGTTGATGTTATTGAAACATTGGCTATCGAACGTGCAAAACGCCTGTTCGGTGCAGAACATGCTAATGTACAACCTCACTCTGGTTCTCAAGCAAACTTTGGCGTGTATTTCGCATTATTACAACCAGGTGATACTATTGTGGGTATGAACTTGTCCCATGGCGGTCATTTGACTCATGGTTCTCCAGTTAACGTATCTGGTACATATTTCAATGTAGTACCTTATGGTGTAGATGCTGAAACACAACAAATCGACTACGATGAGTTCCGTAAAATTGTATTGGAAGCAAAACCTAAGTTGATTATCGCTGGTGGTAGTGCTTATAGCCGTCAAATCGACTTTAAGAAAATGGCTGAAGTGGCACACGAAGTAGATGCTATTTTCATGGTAGATATGGCTCACTTTGCTGGACTTGTAGCAGCTGGTTTACATCCAAACCCTGTGGAATATGCAGATATCGTTACTACAACAACTCATAAAACATTGCGTGGCCCTCGTGGTGGTATGATTCTTTGCAAAGAAAAGTATGCTAAAGCAATCGATAAAGCCATCTTCCCTGGCATCCAAGGTGGTCCTTTGATGCATGTTATCGCTGCTAAAGCTGTAGCATTTGGTGAAGCTTTACAACCTGAGTTCAAAGTGTATGCACAACAAGTTATCGACAATGCAAAAGCGTTGGCTGCAGCATTACAAGAAAAGGGCTTAACAATTGTTTCTGGCGGTACAGATACTCATGTTATGCTTGTAGATGTTCGTAATACTGGTTTAACTGGTAAAGAAGCTGAACACTTACTCGATGAAGTAGGTATTACATGTAATAAAAATACAATTCCATTTGATCCCGCTAGCCCATTTGTAACAAGTGGTATTCGCCTTGGTACGCCAGCTCTTACAACACGTGGTTTGCAAGTGAAAGATATGGAAGAAATTGCTGATATTATTGCAGTGGTTCTTAAAAATCCTGAGGATAAATCGGTCCATGAAGAAGCTAGTAAACGTGTTGCTGCACTTTGTGAAGCGTATCCATTGTACTAATCGATTGTACTAATATTAAATATATATTTATAGTCCTATAAGTTTATAGGTAGTGTAAAAGGGGTGTGCCATTGGCACATCCCTTTCAATATTTTTATGGCATGATTTTCTAATCTGTGATAGAGTAAATATAATAGTTAATCGCTAGAATGGGATATGTATATTGTTTTATAGGAGGACAGTCATGAAAGTTAATGTTATGACACATCCATTGATTCAACACAAAGTTACATTGATGCGTGACGTACAAACAGGCTCTAAAGATTTCAGAGAACTACTTGATGAAATTACTATGTTGATGGGGTATGAAATTACACGCAACTTACCACTTGAGGATGTGGATGTAGAAACACCACTAACTAAAATGACTGGCAAACGAATTGCAGGTAAAAAACTGGGTATTATCCCAATTCTTCGCGCTGGTCTAGGTATGGTAAATGGTATGCTTAGTTTAATTCCAACTGCAAAAGTTGGTCATATCGGTTTGTACCGTGACCCTGAAACTTTGAAACCAGTAGAATACTACTGTAAACTACCATCCGACGTAGGGGAACGCGACTTCATCGTAACTGATCCAATGCTTGCTACTGGTGGTAGTGCAGCCGCAGCAATTACATTGCTAAAAGAAAAAGGTGCTAAACATATTAAATTAATGTGCTTAGTAGCTGCTCCTGAAGGGGTAGAAGCAGTAAATAAAGAACATCCAGATGTTCCTATTTATGTAGCAGCACTTGATGAAAAGCTTAATGATCATGGTTACATCTTGCCTGGCTTAGGGGATGCAGGTGACCGTATCTTCGGTACAAAATAAAATACAATAAAACGACATATTAGAATATAATAAGGGGACATGACGACATATTATTAGATTTGAAATAATAACAAATTATCTAAGGCGTATGTCGTTTTCTCTTATTTAGGGTTGAATAAAAATTACATAAGGTATACAATACAAGTGTAAAAGTATTTTTTTATTTTAGGTGGGACGGATTTTGTTCACATGGGACGAAAAACGATTCATGTAATCTCAACGGGTAAAGGAGGGACCCGATGAACGAATTTCTAATGATATGTGAACGTATTGTTCCTGAAATTGTTAGCGTATTGAAGGAGCGATACAAAATACTAAACCACCTTGTTTATGAAGAGCCTATAGGCCGTAGAACATTAGCTACCGCAACGGATCTTCCAGAGCGAACCGTAAGAAGTCATATTGAGTTAATGCGTGCTAATGGTCTTGTAGACATTTATAAACCAGGGATTTTTCTCACTGATGAGGGACATGCAATTGTTCCAAAGTTACGAAATTTTTTAAATGAGCTAGATCGTATTAACGAGTTAGAACATCGATTGACTGAAGCACTTCATATCGATAGAGTTGTTATTACACCTACAGAAGGAACCTTGATGGTTAAAAAGTTAGGCTTTACAGCGGCAAAGTTATTGCAAGACCTATTGAAACCTAATGCAGTAGTAGCCATCAGTGGCGGTAGCACCATGGCAGCAATAGCTGAAGAAATACCTATCTTACCTTTCAATCCTACTGTGGTACCAGCCCGTGGTGGCGTTGGTGAAGTAGTGGAATACCAAGCTAATGTAATTGCTTCGGTGCTTGCTGAACGACTAAGTGGTTCCTATAAGATGCTCCATTTACCTGATGGACTTTCACAAGACTCATTACATATGCTCATGACTTGTGAACCACAAATTAAAGAAATTGGAGACCTCATTAGTAGGACTGACGTACTATTATTTGGTATTGGTACTGCAATGCGCATGGCGGATCAGCGCCATATTGCCGATGATGTGCGTAAGCAGTTGGTAGATAATCATGCGGTAGGTGAAGCACTTGGCCAATATTGTGACATTGAGGGTAAGTTAATTTATTCTACTAATAATATTGGTTTATCACTTCCCGATGTAGTAAAGGTTCCCAATGTTATTGCTGTAGCTGGCGGACAAGAAAAAGCGAGCGCTATTATAGGTGTGATGCGAGCTTGCCAGAAAGGGATACTTATCATTGATGAGCAAGCAGCCGAAGGTATGCGTCAATTGTTACAAATTTCTGCCTTATAGGCGAATTAGTAGTTATAAATTTTAGTTTGAATATGGTTAGAATTTTTGTTATTAGGAGGATCTAACAATGGCAGTAAAAGTTGGTATTAACGGTTTTGGTCGTATCGGTAAATGTGTAGTTCGCGCAGCGATTAATAATCCTGATGTGGATGTAGTGGCAATTAATGCAACTGGTGATAATGAAGGTACTGCATTATTGTTAAAATACGATTCCGTACACGGTACAATTCCTAATGAAGTAACATTTGATGAAGAAAATATCTATGTTGATGGTAAAAAAATCCGTGTATTCCATGACCGCGACGCTTCTAAATTACCTTGGTCTGAAGAAGGCGTAGAAATTGTTATGGAATGTACTGGTAAATACCGTGATGCAGAGGAAGCAAAGGTTCATTTGAATCAACCTACTGTAAAAAAAGTATTAATCTCTGCACCTGGTAAAAACGAAGACTTAACTATGGTTATGGGCGTTAACCAAGATATGTATGATCCTGCAAAACATCACATTATCTCTAATGCATCTTGTACAACAAATTGCTTGGCTCCATTTGCTAAAGTATTATGTGATGAATTCGGTATCAAACGCGGTATGATGACTACAATTCATTCCTACACAAATGACCAAAAAATTCTTGATGCACGTCATAAAGATCCTCGCCGTGCTCGTGCTGCAGCAATGTCCATCATTCCTACAACAACTGGTGCAGCGAAAGCTGTTGCTAAAGTATTGCCTCAATTAAAAGGTAAATTAGATGGTTTTGCATTGCGCGTTCCTACTCCAGACGTATCTGCTACAGATCTTGTTTGCGAACTTGAAAAACCGGCTACTAAAGAAGAAATCAACGAAGCATTCCGCAAAGCAGCAGCTGGTGAATTAAAAGGTATTCTTGGTGTATCTGATGTACCATTGGTATCCTGTGATTTCAGCTCTGATCCTCGTAGCTCCATTGTTGATGCTGATTTGACAATGGTTATGGATGGCAACATGGTAAAAGTTGTTTCTTGGTATGACAACGAATGGGGTTATTCCGAACGTCTTATCGACATGGCCGCATTTGTAGCAAGCAAAGGCTTATAATCAGGAGGCTTTGATGAAACAAACAATTGAAGGTTTACAAGTAGCTAATAAAACAGTATTTGTTCGTGTTGATTTTAATGTTCCTATGAAAGACGGTGTCATCACTGATGACACTCGTATTCGTAGTGCATTACCTACTATCAATTACTTAATCGAAAAAGGGGCAAAGGTTATCCTTGCTTCTCACTTTGGTCGTCCTAAAGGAGAACGCAAACCAGAAATGTCTTTGGCACCATGTGCTAAGCATTTATCCGAGCTTATCAACAAGCCTGTAGCATTCGTAGATGACTGCATTGGTCCTAAAGTTGAAGAAGCTGTAAAAGCATTACAATCTGGTGATGTATTGATGCTTGAAAATTTGCGTTACCACAATGAAGAAACTAAAAATGACCCTGAGTTTGCTAAGCAATTGGCATCTCTTGCAGATGTTGCTATCAATGATGCGTTTGGTGTATCTCACCGTAATGCGGCATCTGTAGTCGGTATTGCTGATTATATCCCTATGGCAGCAGGTTTCTTGCTCAAAAAAGAAATTGACGCATTAAGTGCAGCTATAGTACATCCCAAAACACCTATGGCAGCTATTATTGGTGGCGCGAAAGTTACAGATAAAATCTCCGTTATTTCTAACTTATTGCCTAAAGTTGATGTAATGATCATCGGCGGTGGTATGGCTAATGCGTTCATTAAAGCGCAAGGTTGCAATATTGGTAGCTCCTTATTTGAAGAAGGTCAAGAAGTTATCGCTACAGACCTTGTTATGGAAGCTCGTGTAGCAGGTGCTAAATTACTAACACCTATTGATGCTGTAGTAGCAGATGCTTTCAGCAACGATGCTAATACTAAAATCGTTGATGTTGATCAAATCGAAGATGGCTGGATGATATTAGATATTGGGCCTAAAACCCGCGAACTTTATGTAGAAGCATTGGCGCCAATGAAGACTATTATTTGGAATGGTCCTATGGGCGTATTTGAAATGGAAAACTTTGCAGCTGGTACAAATGCAGTAGCGAAAGCTGTAGCTGAATCTGATGCGATGACTATCGTTGGTGGTGGCGACTCTGTAGCAGCCATTGAAAAAAGTGGTTTAGCAGATAAAATTAGCCACATCTCCACAGGTGGCGGTGCATCTTTAGAATTCTTAGAAGGCAAAATCCTACCGGGTATTGCTGCATTGTCCGAGGCATAATATGAGAAAACCCATTATTGCAGGGAATTGGAAAATGAATGGCACCATTGCATCTGGATCAATTCTGATCGAAGCGTTTAACAGCGTGTTACAAGATATGGAATTGTCCTGTGATGTAGTTGTATGTCCGCCTTTTACAGCTATCGAACGTGCTGTAGTATTGACGAAAAATACAGCTATTGAAGTAGGTGCACAAACTATGGATTATCATGATGCTGGTGCGTTTACTGGTGAGATTTCACCACTTATGCTTACAGAAGTAGGCGTTAATTATGTAATCATCGGTCACTCTGAGCGCCGTGAATATTATGGCGAAACAGATGAGACCGTTAATGCAAAAATTAAAAGTGCATTTCATCATAATTTGAATCCTATTGTCTGTGTTGGTG
>ENA-OQKV01000517-OQKV01000517.1-human-gut-metagenome-genome-assembly--contig:-NODE-517-length-14188-cov-2.452528_pt1 | contig 14188 bp, 12 predicted proteins | sample MGYA00242655_ERZ504811 | MGnify/ENA primary metagenome ERZ504811 (study PRJEB26092, sample SAMD00036406) | human gut metagenome | host: Homo sapiens | study: EMG produced TPA metagenomics assembly of...
ATCCTCAAAGCTTCTGATCCCCTCCAGGATCTCGCGGTAGCCTCTCTGTTCATTCTCATTAAGAAGGCCGAAATAATACTCCTGATGTCCTTCATCCGTCTGCGCTACCTCCTGCTTCTTAAGAGTCCTTACTTCCCCCGGCTCCTGCAAAGCTCTCCCACCGATGATCAGTCCACCGGCCAGAAGCACCACCACAGGCACCATAAGAATCAGACGCAGCCCGGAAAATCTCTTTTTGCTCATTCAATAATCCTTCTTGGTTATTATTCTATAAGTCTGATATTACATTACTATTTCATTCTGTTTTGTTACATTTAGAATTGTTATTCGTTACTGTTCACTCCGTTCACAGTAACTGTTATTCTAATGTATCTTATTATAGCCCAGAACACTTCTCCTTGTAAACCGATAAAAATAAGTTAACACTATTTTATAATAAAAATTGTCCTTCTTACAAGATAAACATTGCATATTTCCAATTAAAGAGATACACTAAAAAGTAAGTATAACTGCTCTGTATCCCATCAGACAACAGGATGTCGGACAGACATATACAAGTAACATATTGAGGGAGTATTGTAATAAATGAGCATCAAAATACCTATAGAAACTTCTGCCAGACATCTGCATATCTCGCAGGAAGATTTTGAAAAATTATTCGGAGAAGGAAGCAAACCACATTTTATCAAAGAATTAAGCCAGCCCGGACAATATCTGTGCCGGGAACGAGTAACTGTCAAAGGACCGAAAGGTACTTTCGAAAACATGGCACTTCTCGGTCCTTTCCGCAGCGACACGCAGGTAGAAATGTCCCTTACAGACACCAGAAAACTGGGGATTCCAAGCGTAATACGCCAGTCCGGTGATATCGAAGGAACTCCCGGCTGTATTTTATCCGGTCCATGCGGTGATATCGAAATCCCCAAGGGGGTCATCGTAGCCAAACGCCACATCCACATGACTCCGGATGAAGCACTTGCCCTGCATATCAAAGACAATGACGAAGTCTTCGTCCTGACCAAAAGCTACGGACGCGCACTTATCTACGCAGATGTAGTAGTCAGAGTCCACAGAAATTATCACCTGGCAATGCACGTAGACACTGATGAAGCCAACGCATTCAACAGCGATACAGAACCTTACGGCGTGATCGTCAGGTTTTTTGACAGCAACTTCAACACAGATAAGTGGATAGAAGACGAACTGTCAGGGATACGCAGATAAAATCCAACTTACCCGGCTAAAATAGCAGACAGATATAAAAAGGTTCCACAGTAACATTCAATTGATGATACTGCGGAACCAATTTTAATGCGTTTCAGCCAGCCATTCTTTAATCGTTTTTTCCGTTTCACCAAGGATTCTTGCTATTCTTTCTACAGATTCTCCTTCCTGCGCAAGAGAAATAGCTATGTTTTTTGCTTTTTTTAATTCACCTTGCTTTTCACCAATCTGGATTCCCCGCTTTTCGCCAATCTTTTCATAAGTTGCCTGCAGTTTCTGTTCTTCTTCCTCTTTGTCATACTCAAATATACTCATGGCAATAACCTCCGCGCGGTTGACTCTGAGAAAATCCGCCAGGATTCCTTTCTGAATACATTCATCTACTGCTTCTTTTACAGCGGTATCCAGACTCATAGTCTCCGTATTTTTACGTACTTTTTCTACATATTGCGCATATTCTCCAAGAATCCTGCACTGCTCCATCAATTGTCTGTTACAGTCCCTGTTGATATTGATCGTAACTACCTTTAACTCCAGATTAGGCTCTCCCTGCTGGTTTTCATAAGACTCTGACAGGCAGTTCGTCCATCTGTCCGGCATTTTCCGCTTTCCATTATAGAATACAATAAAATTCGGTGCCGGTAATTTCAGCAGTATTGATGAATACAGGGATTTCCTGTCCACTAATTTCTGATATTCACTGGATATATAAAACAAATCCCTCAATGGCATATTGGGATTGTAGGTTGACTGGTGTTCATACAGAAAAAGATTCGTATCAATGATAAACGCCAGATCATTCTTCATTCCCATATAGATTGCATTTTCCAGTGTAACAATCTCCAGTTTCGTTTCATCTGTATACGCTGTTCCATTGATTGCATTGTACAGAGATAACAGATTTCTCCTGTCAGAAAACAGTTTTCGGAATACTGTATCCTTGTAATTACGGTTTACAGTGACTTTTTTTGTTCTTTCTTTTTGCCATAGACAATACCTCCTGTGTCAGCAGAAGTGTAAGAACATACTGCTCTTTTTCAAATTGTTCAGAACTCCTGCTTTTTTAATTTAATTGGAATTAAAAGCATGGATTTCTGAAATGAATTTAGAAGATAAGACGGCAAAATGCCCTGAAACTTAAGAGAAATATGCTTTGGTTTTATACTAGCATGCTTCTTCAGTAGTTTCAAGACATTTTTATAGAATTTAATTTGACTATAGTTTGTAAAATTATTACGCATTAGTCCAGATCAAAGAGCTGGCGCTGTTTCAGGTCAACGGAGGTCCAGACAGTTCGTGTATTTGGTTTGCTATAAAGATAAACTGTACTGGATACTTTTGCATATACTTTACAATTGTTTTTATAAGTATATGTGCCATCTGCACCTTGCTTATTTACCGACAGCTCCTTTTTTGTAACCTGCCTATCTTCTGTCTGCACCGCTTTCCTTATAGTAGCGTTCCTTACTCTGATACATTCTTGCATCTGCAGCTTTTGAGATTTCATATGCACTACCCCAGTTTCTCTCTGTGCTGAAAACCCATCCGTACGAAACAGTCATTGAATCAACAAACTTTCCATGCCAGTTTGCCACATTGGAGTCGAAGCTATGTATCAACTCTTCCACCTGGCTTGGATTCTCTGTAATGATAACAGCAAATTCATCCCCACCAATTCTGTATACCTTTCCATACTCATGAAAGCTGTCTCTCATGCAATCTGCCGCTGCGCATATAAGTTCGTCTCCTGCCATATGGCCATAAGAATCATTTGCCTGTTTTAATCCGTTCAGATCTGCAGAAATGTATACCCATTCCTCACTAAGATTAAGCTTTTTCATATCATTTTCATAGGCATGTCTGTTTAAACATCTGGTAAGCTCATCCGTATTTGAGGTGTATATCAGTTTTTCTTTTTCCAGTCTTTCTTTCATCACTTTGGAAAACATATAGGTTATACAGCAGGATGCCAGTACCAAATATGCACCTACTATAAAAATAGCAATCATGCCGCCCTGCTGATAAAATGAATCCTCTACAGTTACAATAACAATATAGTTATCATTCTGGTGCATCATGCATCTGCAGTACTTTCCATCCATTCTGATCTGTGTTACAGTCGCACCGTCAGCACTGACATGATCCGCTGATATCCCCACATCTTCCAGTTTTTTCCCTAATTTGCTACTGTCCGTGGCTCCTTCTATTACCTGTGTATCCCCATCTGCAACCATAATTTCCATGCCTTTATATACCGGCATTCCGGCAACTACATTGGAAATGTTATTCTGCTTTATTTCATTGAGAAGTCTCTTTGGCTCAATTCCCACCTGAAGCATCTTGGTTCCGTCTTCATTCCAGGTGATGGCATACATCATTTTCTTTCCCTCTGCAGTATTTGGAGTAACATTCTGGCACATGGTCAGCGATTTGTCCTTAAGCATGGGCTTAAAATACTCCATCTGCGCACCGGAATCAAAATTATAGCCAAAATACTTGGGCGCAGAACCACTGTAAATAGTTCCCTGATCATCAAACAGATGTATCTCATCAACGGCCATTAATTTTGCTATTTTCTGCAGCTCATTCACATCATATTCTACCGCCGGATCAGCATCAATCATATATGACACAGCTTTAGCCCTTACAATATAATCGTCCTTTAACGATTCGATCAGCTCGTTCCTGCTCTCATCATTTTTATCAAGCACAGTAATCACACGATCAAGAAGCACCTTTGATGTTCTATGGGCATTTTTGTCATTAACATATTTCAGGATGCTCGCTTCAAGGAGTAAGGCAATCACAATTATCATAATAGATAAAATTATAATTTTTTTCTTCTTCATATTTCCCGTTCCTTTGTCAGATATGTGATTTTAGTGTAGCAAACGGCAGATGGGATGTCAACCTGGGAATCGTGCGCAGATATCAGAAAAATTCGCACGGTATGTCTCGGGATTTTGGTATATTCATGCCAAAACACCTCGCGGAATAGTGGAGTGTGAACAGTAACCATTGTTCAACCTTTACAAATTTCCTCATTATCATTGCTATTTTTTGGTAAAAAGAGTATACTTTGAAATACTAAACATCAGGAGTACAAAATTATGAACACACACTCATCCGGATATTACAGCATAGACAAAGACTATAATATCCTAAGCTATAACGACACTGCCAAACAGCTGTACCCCAATCTCCAGCCGGGAGTGAAATGCTATAAGGCACTTATGGGGCTTGATTCCCCATGCCCGCCCTGCCCTGTAGCACTGGGGATACAGGGACCAAAGACTTACCTGGATCCGATCCGCCATATTTATGAGACAGTTGATGCAGTAGAGACTGTACAGCCCGACGGCAGCAGAGGACATGCACTTGTATTCAGCACAGTAGCCGAAGGAGAAAGCCTGTCAAAGTCTATTCCCACAGGTGAGAACTCTCTCCGTCTGCTGGGTGCCATCAACCTGCTTGCTTCTGACTACATGTCTGTTTATGGCGTAAACCGGGAAACCGGGAAAATCTCCGTATATCGTTCCAGATTTACTGATGCTTTTGCGGATATTAAAGATAATGCAGACTATAAGCTGTCATTTAATTTTCTCATCCAGAAATATATTCATCCGGATGAGCGTTCCTATGTGTCCAGACACCTGAATTATGAAACCCTGCTGGAAAGACTTTCTCAGGAAGCCTCTTTCAAATTCCATTTCAGGGTTGTCACAGATACTGTCCATTACTATTATCTGCTCATTGCCAGAAACGGAAACGCCGATGACTATCGGGATTTCGTAATTGCAGTGGCCTGTGAAGACAATGATGTGACAGCACGCAAGATTTATGAAAACCAGCTTCACTCTCTTCTGGCATCCATTACCCATGCTGCCGGCTACTTTCATCTCGACCTTACAGATGATAAGATTCTGAAGATCGGAGGCACCTCTGCCCTGGCCTATAAGATAGATGCTGACGCTTCCATTGACCATTTTATTGCAGAGACTGCTGTTTTTATACCGGTATTAAAGGACAGAAACGATTTCATCAACGCATTTTGCCGCAGTTCCCTGATGAAAAGCTACGAGGACGGTCAGGTAGAGGTCACCAGAGTTTCCCGCTGTCTCTACGATGACAATATAACCAGGCTTTCCAAATATGCGACAAGACTGCTGCTCAATCCTTCCAATAACCATCTGGAAGCAATCCTCTACGGTGAGGATGTCACCAGAACACAGGAAGCCTATGAGACACAGGTAAGTATCGTCCAGACACTGAGCAGCAACTACCTGAACGTATACCTGATCAATCCCAGAGAAAAAACTCTCTCTGTGATCAAGCAGGAAGACCGCGATGTCCCTGCTCCAGACAAAAAACACAGCAATACATACCCCTATGATCTTTTCCTCTCAGACTATATCCGGCAGCGTGTATATCCGGATGACCGTACAATGCTGGAAGAATCACTGGAACTGGATAATGTAATGAATGTTTTGTCCGGTCAGTCCGAATACAAGGGGAATTACCGGATAAATGACAGGGATGGTATCCATTACTATCAGTTCCGCTTTATCAAAAACGAAGACTCCGGTATCATTGTTCTGGGATTTTTGAATGTGGACGATGTGGTGGAATCAGAGATCAGGCACCAGAAGCTTCTCAAAGAAGCTCTTGATACTGCCGAACGTGCCAATGCAGAGAAATCCAATTTTCTTTCCCGTATGTCCCACGATATGCGTACGCCACTGAATGGAATCATTGGTCTGCTGGAAATTGATAAAAAGCACGAAAATGATATCGGATTCCTGAAAAGTAATCGTGAAAAAGCATTCATTTCAGCCAGTCATCTGCTCTCTCTTATCAATGATGTACTGGATATGTCCAAAATCGAGGAGGGCGGACTTGTACTCAACCATGAACCTTTTGATCTGATCAGATATGAAAAAGAGACACAGATGCTGATTGATATGCAGGCACAGAAAAACGGCATTGATTTCACCGTTCATATCGCACCGGAGATATACGAACATCCCTTTGTATACGGCAGCCCTCTGCACCTCCGTCGTGCCATGATGAATATTTACAGTAACTGTATCAAATACAACAGAGAAAATGGGGCAATCCATACGGAGATCCATGCTCTCCCTTCCCATGATCATAAGCTGGTCTGCAGATGGACGATCTCTGATACGGGAATCGGCATCAGCAGAGAATATCTGAAAAAGATCTTTGAACCGTTTACTCAGGAGAACGTGGATGCCCGAAGTGTATATCATGGCACCGGACTGGGTATGAGCATTGCCAAAGCATTATTTGAGCAGATGGGCGGTACCATTGAGATTTCCAGTGCTCCTGGTATCGGAAGTACTTTTGTGATCACGCTACCTTTTGAAGAGGCAGAAGAAACGGATATCTCTTCTGAGACAGAATCTGAGCGAAACTCCATTCAGGGCATAAAGATCCTGCTGGCGGAGGATAATGAAATAAACAGAGAAGTGGCACAGGTACTCCTTGAAGAGGAAGGTGCTGTGGTAACTGCAGTATCTAATGGCAGGGAAGCTGTAAAACTTTTCTCCCGTCACCCTGAGGGGACATTTGATGTGATACTTATGGACATTATGATGCCTCTGATGGACGGATACGAGGCCACACGCCAGATCCGGAAGCTTGACAGGACGGATGCTTCTTCCATTCCCATCATCGCACTGACCGCCAATGCTTTTGCAGAGGATGTACGCCATGCACTGGTCTGTGGTATGAACGCACATCTGGCCAAACCACTGGATGTGAAAAAAATGGTCCATACGATTACCCTGTATCTGTAAAGCTGTAAAGAAATATTTTTCTGTAAATATTGCGCAGTAATAGATTCTATGTTATTATTCTAAAAAGCTTAAGGGATAAAGTATATATTTTACCTCCCCCATAGCATAACTATTATTTAACATTTTTATTTACAGGTAAAATACATTCAAAAAAGAGATAAAGGCTTTACCCTGGTTGAACTTGTAGTCGTGGTCGCAATCCTGGCAATTCTTGTCGGACTTCTGGCGCCTTCTTACACAAAATATGTGGAACGAAGCCGCGAATCAACAGACTTGGCAAACGTCCGCACTGCATATGGTGAAATGATGGCAGATATAAATCTGGATGGCAAAGATCCCGAAGAGGCTAAGAGAACAGTTCAACTAAAACAGAAAATATATGACTGGCAGTCCGCAGAAACTATCACCATCGCGGGGATTTCTCATACTGTAGGTGAGGATAATACTGACAACTGGGTAGGAACTCCGGGTGCTGGTGGCAAATGTGTGATTTCTCTTAATGCCGACAACAGTGTGAGATTTACATGGTCCGGTGGAACAGAAAGTGGCGAAAAGAAATATCCGTTTAATATTAATGAAGACCTACAGGCTCCTCTCCTCAAGAGTGGTGTATTAGATTTACTACTGCAGAATCCAAAGAATAACTATGAAATTGATTCTCGCTGTAAACAGTCAACGAATAATATGGTTAATAGAGTCAAAGAAAAATAGAAGCTAATAGCTTACTACAACATGGTACCTGGGCATATCTGAAACGCCCCGACACTAAAGACAACTATCTGTTCTGGACTTCCGTCAATACTGATGTCGTTGGAGCAGGCAAGACTATCCCCGTGCTTATTAATAACGGTAACAGTTTCTATATTTCCGAAACAACAACTGCCACTCGCAATCCTGACAGTAAAACAAATAAATATGTCGCAATTTCAGGTCACCTCGTATCCGGCAAGGACTTTCAGAATATTCTTAGCAAAGGTCAACCGTACGAAACTTTGCAGGACGCTTACGATGCATATGAAAAGTTACTTGCCGAAGGTAAATATGCGGAATATAAGGATACTCTGCCGAAACCATAAAAAACTCCCTGCTCAGACCAGAAATTAAATTTTTCCGGTCGGGCAGGGAATTTCTTTCTTCACTGATTATCATACCGCATCCTTACACACTCTCTGAATATGCATTGCCAGATATCCTGTCTCTGTTTCATCCAGCTTATGTCCAATACATCCTTCCAGATTTTTACAGATGTCAGTGGCAACCTTATAGGCCTGAGGATACTGATCCAGCATATATTCATTCATATCCAGGTTCAGCTTCTCTCCTGTAGATGCACGCGCTACCATATACTTCATATGGTTCATCAGACGATTATAGGATAGTGACAGTACATCGATCGGCTTACCTGTTGCATTCTCGATCATGTCTATACACTCTCTCACTGCTCTCGCAGTCTGCATGGCAACAGATACCTTCTCGTCACCAATTGCAGAATGAATATGCAATGCCACATATCCAACCTCATGATCATCAATCTCTATCTGAAGTCTTTCTCTCAGAATTGTTTTCAGTGTTTCCGCAACTTTAAATTCACTGTAAAAAAGAACCTTGATATCCTCTGTCAGCGGATTGCTGATCTGCTCATTTCTGCGGATTCTGGCAACTGCAAAAGAAATATGGTCAGCAAGTGGAAAAAGAATTCCTCTGTCTATGGAATCTCCAAACACTTTCTGTGACTCTGTCAGAATTGCATCTGCAATCTCCAGATACTCCGGCTCTATTCCCTTTACCAGTTCCTTCGCAGATCCACGCTCTGTCTCCTGTTCCAGACGATATGTAGTGCATCCCTCCGGCTTATCAAAACGCTGGCTGACCTTTTTCCCAAAACCAACACCTTTGCCAAGAATCACATACTCCTTGTTTTCATCCATATCAATGGCTATAACACCATTATTATTTAATACCTTGCTAACTCTGTACATCTCTGTCATAATCCCCTCTATAAAAATTTATTGCCATTATAACAATTTTCCTTTTGCCCTTAAAGCATGTTTGATATAGTTTACCATATTTTGAATAAGAATCCTACCCGTCACACAAATTTGTTACATTTTTGATTCCCAGATTTCTTTTGCAAAAAGTCATGCTTTTCAATTCACATGCGTAAAAAAACAGCCAGATAATCAAGATATCATCTCTTTCGATCATCCAACTGTTTTTTGACATGTTTAACTTCGTTATTTCTATATTATAACAATATTATTCCAGCGTTTCCACCGCAAACAACGGTTCACCGGCCTTGATCTCACCGTTTGCCAGAAGTCTGATCCTCTGGTTGTCTTCCGGTTCAGTATCGAGAATCGGAGAAGTGATGGACGGAGCATTGGCAGTTAAGAACTCCAAATCCAGTTTCATCATCGGATCGCCTTTTTTCACTTTCTGCCCCTCTGTTACCAGGATTTCGAAGCCTTTTCCTTCCAGTTTTACAGTGTCGATTCCCATATGAAGAAGCATAGGGATACCGGAATCTGTCTGGAAACCTATGGCATGTTTTGTATCAAAAATAAACTCAACTTCACCGTCTGCAGGTGCATATACTGTGCCTTCTGTTGGTGTCACCACTGCACCGTCACCCATCATTTTTCCTGCAAATCCTTCATCCGGTGCAGTAGAAAGATCTGCTGCGATTCCGTCTACAGGGCTGTAAATGATTGCTGTTTTTCTGATCTTTTCTTCTTTTACAGGTGCCAAGGTCTGTGCTGTACCTGCATTTTTGTCCTCAACCTCTGCACTGTTCTGTCCATCTGCATTTCCTGCTGCAGCATTTTCCTGTACCTGTACATTATCCGATGTCTCATCCGCGAATTCGTTGGGAGCAGTCTCCAGATATTCTTCCAGCTTCGCCTTGATAACAGTTACATGAGGTCCATAGATAACCTGTACGCCCTGTCCTTTTTTCACGATTCCTCTGGAATCTGTCTGTTTCAGAAGTTCATCGCGGACTCTCTCAGGCTCTGCAACTGTGATACGAAGTCTGGTCGCACAACAGTCAACATCTACGATATTTTCTTTCCGCCAAGGCCTCTGGTGATCAGTTCACTTACCGGATCACCGGAGATTGCTGCAGCTGCACCGGCTGTCTTTCCGGCTTCTTTTCTTGCATTTACATCAGCTTTTGTATAAAGCTTTGTTTCTGTATCATCATCTTCACGTCCCGGAGTCTTGAAATTAAATTTCCTGATCATGAATGTAAAAATCACATAATACAGAACGAAATAAATAATACCAACCGGGATGATTCTCAGCCAGCTTGTTTTTGCATTTCCCTGCAGGATACCAAAGAGGAACAGATCAAGGAAACCACCTGAGAAAGTAAGTCCTACTGCAATATTCAGCATATGTGCGATCATATAAGCCGCACCTGCCAGGATCACCTGAACTACAAACAGTGCCGGAGCTACAAACAGGAAAGAGAATTCCAGCGGCTCAGTGATACCAGTAAACATACATGCCAGCGCTGCGGAAAGAAGAAGTCCGCCAGCCGCTTTTTTCTTCTCAGGTTTTGCACAGCGATACATAGCCAGCGCTGCTCCCGGAAGACCAAAGATCATAAAGATAAACTCACCAGAGAAATATCTGGTTGCATCCGCACTGAAATGTGCTATATTTGCAGAATCAGCAAGCTGTGCAAAGAAAATATTCTGTCCGCCCTGCACCATCTGTCCGGCAACTTCCATAGTTCCACCTACTGCTGTCTGCCAGAATGGCATATAGAATACATGATGCAGACCAAAGGGGATCAGTGCTCGTTTGATAATACCAAAAATCAGAGTTCCCAGATATCCACTGCCCGTTACCAGACCGCCCAGAGCATAAATACCGTTCTGAACTGCAGGCCATACAAAATACATCAGGATTCCCACAAACATATATACGATTGTGGAAATAATCGGTATAAATCTTGAGCCGCCAAAGAATGACAGCGCATTCGGAAGCACAATTTTGTGGAAACGGTTATGAAGTGCCGCAACACCAAGACCTACGATAATACCGCCGAATACACCCATCTGCAGAGACTGGATCCCGCATACAGAAGTAATAGTTCCTTCCAGTACATCTGCTGCTATCTGACCGTCTGCTGTGATTTCATTGTTGATAAGAAGCATGGCACTGACAGCCACATTCATAACGAAATATGCAATCAGCGCAGAAAGAGCAGCAACCTCTTTCTCTTTCTTTGCCATACCAATGGCAACACCAACAGCAAAGATCAGCGGCAGATTGTCAAATACAGCACTTCCGACCTTGTTCATAATGATCAGAAGAGAATTAAGTAATGTTCCACTTCCCAGGATCTTCTGCAATCCATAGGTAGCGATAGTTGTTTCATTTGTAAAGGAACTGCCGATACCAAGCAGCAAACCTGCAACAGGGAGAATTGCGATCGGAAGCATAAGGATCTTCCCACACGCTGCAAAACTCCAAAAATCTTGTCTTTCATGTTCTTTTGTCTCCTTTTCCTTATTCGTGCGAATAAACCGTCTTGTTTCCGGGAGATTAAAACCTTCTGACATATGATTATTCCGCGTTTTACCACAAAGAATACATCAAAAAAAGGCACTAACCCCCATAAACATTAAAAAATAACATTTATGACCGGTTAATGCCTGCCTGTCCAGTAACACACCAAATCTGTGCTATACTATAAAGGATTATTTATTCCCTGTCAAGATACTCAGGAAAATTTTTTACAAAATAATTTTTGTCATTTCATGAATCGATCTCTGTAATGACCATTTATTATTTTTCAAAGCCGCAACATTCTGTGCATCCTTCTGATCTGATAGAAATTTATTGATTTCCCACTGCCGCAGGCTGCACGTTCAACTTGATCACTCTGTCTTCCCATTTTAATCCTATTCAGATCTACAGAAATGTACACCCCATTCATCGCTGAGTTTAAGCTCTTTTCAGGGGGATTTTATCAGTTTCTCTCTTCCAGATATTCCAGACATTCATTCACATCTTTAATACCAAGTTCCTTGCGTACTTTATCCTGAATTTCCACCAGACATTCCAAAAGAAGAGGATTAAACATTCCGCATTCTCCATTTAGGATCATCTCCATTGCCTTTTCATGAGAATATGCTTTCTTATATACCCGGTCACTTACCAGGGCATCATACACATCTGCCAGTGATACCACCTGTGCAGATATAGGGATTTCTTCTCCCTTCAGGCCATCCGGATATCCTTTTCCATCATAACGTTCATGATGCCAGCGGCATATTTCATAGGCATATTTCATCATCTCTTCATCATGATACATTTCCAGCCTGTCAAGCATCCGGGCACCTATAATCGTGTGCTGTTTCATGGCTTCAAATTCTTCCTTTGTAAGCTTTCCGGGTTTATTCAGGATTTTTTCATCAATTCCAATCTTACCGATATCATGAAGTGCGGACGCTGTGGCGATCATATGCTGCTGAGACCAGGAAAGAACGTAATTCTCTGATTTTCGCGTCAGTTTCTCCAGCAAAAGCTGAGTCAGAATATTAATATGCAACACATGAAGCCCGCTTTCACCATTTCGGAACTCTACAATCTGACTGAGAATCCCGGTCATCATACGGTTGTTTTTCTCTTTTTCATAAATCTGATCTGTTACCAGATGGATCAGACGCCTTTGCTTGGCATAAAGCTTGATCATATTGATAACCCGCTGATATACCACCTTAGCATCAAATGGTCTGCTTATATAATCCGAAGCTCCCAGTTCGTAGGCACGGCGGATATAACTCTCTGATCCTTCACTGGAAATCATGATCACCGGTATATCCTCGATCCATTTATCTCTGTTCATATAGGCGAGTACTTCAAATCCATCCATTTTGGGCATAATAATATCTAACAGGACCAATGAGATTTCAGTTCCATACTGCTCTAACATCTTCAGAGCCTCTTCCCCGTCACAGGCCTCCAGTATCTGGTATTCTTTTCCCAGAATTTCCTTAAGTATCTCACGGTTCATTTCAGAATCATCAACAACCAGAAGCTGAGGCAGGTTTCTTTTTTCCATCTTGTCTGTATTTTGCTTCTGCTCCCACCGGGTCACTACTATATTTTTATGTCCCTTGGCCATATACATAAGTCTGTCTGCTTTGGTGATTGCTTCCTCCAATCTGCCATGGGTAAACATAACTCCACCAATGCTCACCGAAAGCTTCCGACGATTAAAACCCGGAATATGCGTCGCATGGATCTTCTCCTGGATCATACGGAGCTTCTGTGAAAAGACTTCCTTCTCAATTCCGGGCAGGATCAGCAGAAATTCATCTCCTCCATAGCGCACCAGAATATCCGTACGACGGATATAATGCCGAATTACATTCACTACGGTTGTCAATACCAGGTCTCCTCCATCATGACCATAAGTGTCATTGAACAATTTGAAATCATCCAGATCGATAACTGCAACTCCGGCATTCAAAGACATATTTTTGACTTTTTCCTCAAAATATCTGCGGTTATACGCCCCTGTCAGCACATCCTTATACAGCTTTTCGCTATATACAGTCAGCTTTTCCGTCAGTTTTTCATATCCTTCCTCATCAGTCAGTGTGTTTTCGTCCAGCTTTTTCAGCATTTCCATTACATAAGGCTCACTGTCAATCTCCAGATACCTTGCAAATACCTGATACATATCAGAATCAAGAAATTCAATTTTGGATGTCTGTTTCTTTTCGTCCAGTGCTTTAAGAGAAATGCAATTCTCACATCTTTTATCTTTATTCCAGAAAGCATAACACTGACAAAGATTTTTTCTTCCCGTAAGCTTACTTTCCATTCCGGAAGTCTTCAGATCACTCCCTTTCAGGAGACGGACTACATCAAAAATCTCCCGAAGCACCTCCATTTTATTCTCTGCTTCCTGCATCGTCATTTGTTTCCACTCGATCATTATTCCCAGCCTCTCACGAACAACAGATTTTTCCTGCAATATAAACTTGTATTATTATACCACTTACTCATCATGCAGTACAACAATAATATTTTTTCTTATCTTCTGAGTTGCCTTTACTGATTTTCTGCTAATTCTTCCCATACCTGCACATAAATCCCAATCAGATAGCTGACAGCAGATGGGT